>Ga0105046_10000269_pt1 | contig 68174 bp, 59 predicted proteins | sample MAT03_FD_78385 | JGI IMG/M metagenome (GOLD analysis project Ga0105046, IMG submission 78385) | Freshwater microbial communities from Lake Fryxell liftoff mats and glacier meltwater in Antarctica - MAT-03 (megahit assembly) | ecosystem: Environmental > Aquatic > Freshwater > Ice > Liftoff...
AGAACGCGAGGATTCGCAGCACGCGGTGGCTGACCGACTTACAGCGCTCGCGCTAAGCGAGGCCACGATCGTGGCGGCGCTTCCGATGGGTCCGCGCGTGCATTGACAACTATCGACGACACTACACCAACCCCGCCAAAAATTTTCCATACTCAAGCACGCGAATCCGTTTCCCCGGGTAGTGGCGATCGTAGCCGGGCACGTTGACCAGCTGGTAAGCATCGATGCCTGAAAGTGCGGACTGGAAATGCTGCACCGACGTCGAGGGCTCGGTGTCCCCGGACTTGCATTCCACGAGGAACCATGGCTTTCCATCCTTCAACATCAAGAAATCGACCTCACGCTGTTCCTTGTCACGGAGGTATCGCAGGTCGAATTCACCGTAAGCAAGATCGGTCCAGAAGTGACAGGCCTTCAACAGATGCAACGCCACCAGATTTTCAAGGCGGGCACCCATCGATTCCATCGGGATGGCGAGCGTATCGAACAGATACAGCTTCGGCATTGCAGTCAACGCGCGCGCCATTTTTCTCGAATAGGGGCGAACCAGAAAGCAGTGATACAGCGCCTCGAATACCTGTACCCAGGATCGAATCGTCGCATACGCGACACCCACATCCTCGCGCAACGAATTCATTGAAAGCAAGCCTCCCACCTTCGTCGGCAACAAGTCGGCAAGCGTTTGCAAACCCGCGATATCGCCAATCGATTTGAGATCCCTCACGTCTTCGTACAAGAGACGCTCAAGACGCAGACGACTCCAGCGTTTCGCGTGGTTGTGTCGGCCCAAAAAAATGGTTCAGGAAAACCTCCCAGCGTCAGAAGTTCGTCAAACGGTTGCGCCGGTATTTGGGTTTTGAAGATTTCATCGGGCGAAATCGATTTGTCGGTTTCCGCTACCGACAGTGGATGAAGCCGATACGGTAAAAATCGGCCCATCATGCTATCGCCTCCCTTGCGATACAGATCCAACCTGGCGCTGCCTGTTACGACGATTCCGTCGCCCGCCCCGTGCTTGTCAAAAAGACCTTTGAGCCTCCCCTTCCACCGTCGATCCTTGTGGATCTCGTCAAGCACCACGGGACCCGGGCCCCTGGCCGAGATGGCTTCCGCTGCTGCCTTTGCCCACGCCAGTCGAAACCGGCTGTCGTCCCACTAAAAATAGTTCTGCGGCGACTGCAATAGGGCCTTGGCAAGGGTCGTTTTGCCAACCTGCCGGGGGCCACTGACAAAGGTCATTTTCGACGCCGCGAAGGCATCTTCCCTCATGGCGCGGGACAAATGCCGATCTTTGTTCACGCTAATATTCTATCACACTGATAAAAAGTCGTGACTAATTTATACTCCGGTGAAAAAAAGTCAGGATTTTAAACCAAAGGAGCCCGGTCGCGATTTTGGAGAGCGCATTCGCAGCGTTCCGAAGGGGTCCCATCGCGGACGCACGAAGGTCGGCCGACGCAATAGACCGAAACCCTACCCCGTCTCGACCTCTACCCCGCTGTCGCCGTCCTTGCGCCGAAAATACTGGAACAAGGTCTGCACGATCGACAGTACGGGTACTGCAAACAGCGCCCCCACAACGCCCCAGGTTTGCTCGCCCGCAATCAGCGCAAACACGACCAGCACCGGATGCGTCCGCGCTGCGCCGCCCATGATCTTGGGGTTGAGAAGATTGGATTCGATCAAGTGGATGAACGCAATCCACCCTGCCACATAGAGCCCCAGCGTCAAATCAAACCCACCGCGTGATACCAATGCCACCGCGACGATCGGAACCGTCGACATGAACGAACCGAAGATCGGCACGAGGCTCATGATCGATGCTATCGCGGCCAGCAACAACGGATACTTGACCTGAAAGATCACAAGCCCGATGTACGTCAGCACGCCGTTGATGAGCATGATGATGAACTGACCCCGAATCACCCCCGACAAACCCAAGTCGATGCCCGTTGCAATGCGGTCGTAATCCGACTGGTAGTTCTCCGGCACGAGCGAGCGGATGAAGGCGCGCACTCGCTCCAGATCGATCAGAATGAAAGCCGTCAACATCAACACGAGGATCAGCTTCCACAAACCACCGAGTACAGCCGTGACGAACTTCTTGCCATACTCGAAGGCGCGCTGGGTTTCATTCTGCGTCCCCTGCACCATGTCCTCGACCCAGTGCTTTATGGAGCGTTCCCACTTTCCGCCGGTCTCTGGCTCAATCGTCTTGCGTTTGGTGTATGGCGCGATCAAATACTCACCCGCCTCAACCCCAGGCTTGAGCTCGAAGGCGAGGCTATTCAGATTCACGCGGTATCGACCATCGGGCAAAGGCTCGACGATGGTGTCGTCGGTGATAGGCGGCGGCAAATCCACCGTAGGCGTCTCGTTGGCCGCCTCACCCGCACCGAGGTGACGATCGATCCATCCACCGACACGGGGCAGGTACTCCCGGTTCACCTTGGCCATCATGTCCGGCGCTTCGCGGAACAACCGTGAGAAGTCTCCGGACAAACGCGGGATCGCAAACGAAAGGCCACCACCGAGCACGGACAGAATCACCACATAAAGACTGATGACCGCGAGGCCGCGCGACATGCGCTTGCCGAACACGCGAACACGAACCAGGCGATCCACGGCTGGGGCAAGAATGTAGGCCACCAGCACCGCGAACACGAACGGCAGGACGATGTCGCGAAAGATATAAATGACGAAGATGCAAAACAGGGCGAAGCCCCACAGTTTTGCAAATCGCTTTAACCAGGCGAGCGCTCGTAGCGATCGCGCCGATTCGCGCCACGAAGCCGCCGCGTCATCTCTCGATAACGGGGCGGCTTCGGGTGGCGAAGGATCTTGGGATGTTCCGTCGGACATGGATTCGACAGGTTGGTAGACCCCTGCGAACGCGGGGCTTATTCTTCGGTCTTGCCCGGTGTCAGGTGAGCGAGCTTGGAGCGCATGACATCGCCCAGGGTAGCCGTCGGCGCGCCTTGAGTGAAGCCCTGAGCCTCTGCCATTTCCTCGGCGCGTGCAGCACCGCGGAACGACAGACCAATCTTGCGCTCAGCCGTGTCGACCGAGATGATCTCGGCTTTCAGGATGTCGCCCGGGTTAACGAAGGTCTTGGCATCTTCCACGCGGTCTTCGGAGAACTCCGACACGTGAATGAGGCCTTCGATGCCCTTCTCGATCTCGACGAAGGCACCGAAGTCCATGACCTTGATGACCTTGGCTTCGACGATCTTGCCCTGTGGGTAGTCGTACTGGATGCGATCCCACGGATCGGGAACCAGCTGCTTGATACCCAGTGATACTTTTGGCTTCTCGCCGTCGAACTCGATGTTGAGAACCACGGCTTCTGCCTCGTCGCCCTTTTGGTAAAGGTCCGACGGGTGCTTGACCCGCTGGGTCCACGACAAGTCGCTGATGTGGACGAGGCCATCGATGCCCTCTTCGATCTCGATGAAGATACCGAAGTCGGCAATGTTGCGAACCGTGCCCTTGACGACCGTACCGGGAGGGTACTTGTCCTTGAGCGACTCGAACGGATTCGGCTCGAGTTGCTTCACGCCGAGGCTAATGCGGTTCTGGCGGGGATCGATGTCGAGCACAACGGCCTCGACCTCAACACCAACCTCGAACACCTTCGACGGGTGCTTGACCCGACGGGTCCACGACATCTCGGAGACGTGAACAAGACCTTCGATGCCTTGCTCGAGCTCGATGAAGGCACCGTAGTCCTTGAGCGAGACCACCTTGCCACGCACAACCGTACCGGGTGGGTACTTCTCCTGTGCGTGCATCCAGGGATCTTCAGACATCTGCTTCAAGCCAAGCGAAACACGCTCGGTCTCGGAGTTGAACTTCAACACCTTGACGCGAACCTGGTCGCCAACCTGAAACAACTCAGAGGGATGCGTAACACGGCCCCACGACATGTCCGTGATGTGCAACAGGCCGTCGATGCCACCGAGGTCGATGAACGCACCGTACTCGGTAAGGTTCTTGACGACGCCGTCCACGATCTGGCCTTCCTTGAGCCGATCGAGCGTCTTCTCTTTCATCTCGGCGCGCTCTTTTTCAAGCAGCACGCGGCGAGACAACACGATGTTGCCGCGCTTCTTGTTGAACTTGATCACCTTGAAACGATGTTGTGTACCAAGGTACTGGTCGAGGTTGCGCACGGGGCGCAAATCCACCTGTGAACCCGGCAAGAATGCCTTGACGCCGCCGCGGATCGTGACCGAGAGGCCACCTTTGACGCGTGCGCCGATCGTGCCTTCGATGAGTTCGTCGCGCTCGCAAGCAGCGGAGATCTCGTCCCAAACCTTGAGGCGGTCGGCCTTTTCCTTGGACAACACACAAAGACCATTGTCGTCTTCGCGGGTCTCAAGAAAAACGTCTACGTCATCGCCTTGTTTAACCACTGCCTTACCTTCGGCATCGGTAAACTCGTGAATCGGAATCGTTCCTTCGGATTTGTATCCGATGTCGACGACGACATGGTCCTTGGTCACCGAGATGACTCGGCCCTTGATGATGTCGCCCTCTTTAAGATTCTCTCGTTTGTATGAAGCTTCAAAAAGCGCTGCGAAGTCTTCTTCGCCCGCGAATGTATCTGCGTCGTTTGATGTTGTTGTAGTAACCATTGTTCTCCGTTCGAGGTTGTGTCCCGGGTTAACCGATTAGGGTGAAGGTCGCGCAAACTAGCGTCAGGACACAGGATTGTCAACGCACGGCGCGCCCGGGGACCAGGCACTTTGGGGCGGCAAATCGATCAACCGCCGCGCTGTCGAACGAGCGCTGCCATTTGGGCCACGACTGCCCGCGGCGTCATTGCCTCGGAGTCGATCCCGACCGCATCGTCAGCCTGGCGCAACGGTGAGGCCACGCGGGAGGAATCGCGCGCGTCACGCGTTTCAATTTCCGCCTGTGTCACCGCGATATCCTCCAATATTCCGCGGGACTTCAGGTCAAGCGAGCGTCGATGGGCGCGCTCCGTGACGCTGGCCGTCAAAAAGAACTTTGCACCTGCATCGGGGAACACAACGGTCCCAACATCCCGTCCCTCGGCAACCACCCGCCCTCGCCGGCCCATCGAGCGCTGCAGTTCGAGCAACGCCGCTCGAACAGGCGGATGCGCCGATACAATTGAAGCACCTTGCGACACTTCGGGCGTGCGAATCAGGTTAGAAAGGTCCTGGCCGTCGCAGAAAAGCCGATTGCTCCCGTCGGATTCGAGGCGAAAACCGATATCGAGGGTGGTGGCGACCTGGGCGATAGTCTCCCCGTCTTGCCAGTCCGCACCGCGCTCACGCGCCTTGAAAGCGACCGCACGGTAGATGGCGCCCGTGTCGAGCAGGGTGTAACCGAGATCCTCGGCCAACATACGCGAGACCGTCGATTTCCCGGCCCCGGCGGGACCGTCGATCGCGACAACAAAGGAACTGAGACGCTCTGGCAAGGTCATCTTTCCGGCGAACGATAACAGACCCGGCGACCATCTTGTCGGTGATTTGGCACCCCCGGTGAGGACGAGTAATATTTTTCCATGCTCAGCCCAATGACGAGACTGCTGCCCTGGTTGTGCATTTACCTGGTCGCGCCGATGGCCTGCGGTTCGCGTGAGCCCGAACGCCAAGCGTTCGATCCCTGGACCGCCAAACACCCGGATCCGAAAAAGGACGCAGTGGTCGCAACCGTTTCAGGTCAATCGATCCACGCGTCAGCGGTCAAGCGACAGGCGGAACAAGCGGGATCCACCTCCCGGGCTGCGCTTGATGCGTTAATTGATCTTGAGGTCCTCGCAGCGCGGGCACGCGAGCTCAATCTTCCGCCAAACGCAGAAACCCTGCGTGCTCAGAAACGCGCGATGGTGAACGCCTACCTGCACCGCGAATTCGAGCCAACGATCACCTTCGACAATCTCAAGGACGAAGACCTGCGGCCGATCTACGAACGTGCGAAGTCGGTATTCGTCAGACCCCGGGCGGTGAGGGTGTTCGACATCATTTTCAACGCAGGAACCCGCTTCAATCGTTCATTCGACGAGGCGCGACCGTTGATGCGCGAACTCGATGCCATTCTCAAACGACAAAAAACGTGGACGGCCGCCGAACTGACCGAACTGACCTCATCGAAAAAATGGCAAGACCGGAAGATTGCGACACTTCCTGGCATCATCCAGCAACCATCCGGTCCCTACGATGGCGAAGCATCCGAACGACTATTGGCCTTAAAATCAGTCGGTGAGTTCACCCCCATATTCGAGAACAAAACGGGCGTACACATCGCCATGTGTCTCGAGATATTCGAGGCCAAAAACGTGACCTTCGATCAAATGCGCGACGAAATCCGAACGACCTATTTCCCTCGCTGGAAAAAGGAACAGTTCCTCAAACACGCCGACAATCTGGCCGTTCGACTCGGCGTTGATGTCAACGACGAAGTGCTCTCCAAGCTGGACAAAAAGTAACGATTAGGCCTGTGCGGCCGGAGGCGTTTGCGGCGTCTCGATCGTTTCGATGGTCGCCGAGCCACGCGAATCGCCGCGCATCTGCACGGCGACAAGCTTGGAAACACCGGGCTCTTCCATGGTAACGCCGCACAAACGATCGGCGATCTCCATGCTCTGCTTGTTGTGCGTGATCACGATGAACTGCGATCGCTCGGTCATCTCACGGATACCCTGGGCGTATCGTGTTACGTTTACGTCGTCAAGTGGCGCGTCCACTTCGTCCAGAATACAGAAGGGAGAAGGCTTGACGAGGAAGATCGCGAACAACAGTGAAACAGCCGTCAAGGCCTTTTCGCCGCCGCTTAGCAGTTCGATGTTCTGCTGCATCTTCTTGCCTGGCGGGTTGGCGACAATGTCAACGCCAGTTTCCAGCAAATCATCCGGGTTGGTGAGCACAAGACGCGCGTGGCCACCGCGGAAGAGGCGCGGGAACACCTCCTGGAACTTCGCGTTGATGGCATCAAACACTTCCTGAAACCGACGCCGTGAGGCGCGATTGATCTTGGTGATTGCGGTCTCAAGCTGCTCCATCGCGGATTCGAGATCGGCCTTTTGCGCAGTAAGAAAGTCGAATCGCTTTTGCAGCTCTTCGGATTCCTCGATCGCCGTCAGGTTGATCTCACCCATGCGTTCGATGAGACCGCGCAACTGCTCCATGCGCTCGGTTTCTACCTGCGTCACCGGTGCCCTCAAGTGATAGTCGAAGACCACATGCGCAAGCGACGTGTCTCGGTAGCGTTCGGCGACGCTTTCTTCAAGCGAGATTCTTCGGAACTCCGCTTCCTTCAGCCGCAGTTGCAAACTGCCGGCGGACTCGGCAAGCGTTGATACTTGCGAACGCAGCGAGCGAAGGGCCTCTTCTCGCTCGGCCTGCACACCACTTCGTTGTTCGACCGAGTCCTGACGCTCGGCATGTTCGCGACTTTGGGCTTCGGCCTGTGCCAGTTTCTCGCCCGCAGTTTGGCGCAACACGACGGCGTCGGACGTAAGCTGCTCTGACCGCTCGCTTTGTTCGCGGCCACCTTGAGTCAGTCGGGCGATGCGATCTTGCTGCTCGTTGATCTCGCGTCGCGTCCGATCAAGCGTCAACTCGGCGTTGGCACGACGTTCACCCGCCTGTGCAGCAGCGACCTTGAGTTCTGTCAAACGCGACACCATGGCATCGAGTGACACGGCGAGCGCGAGCGATTCTTCTCGCTTTGCGGTCGAGGATCCCTGCAAGTCCTCCACGCGGATACGGGCAACCGTTAGATTCTCTGAAATCACTTCCGCGCGGGCGACGCGATGATCATCGCTCGTCTGCAAATCCACGGCGTTCTTGCGAAAGTGCGAAAGGCGACCTTCCGTTTCATTCGCCTGGCGGCGCGAACCATCCAAATCTTTTTGTAGCCCAAGGCGCTTCATGTCGGCCTGCCGACGCGCCTCTTCACTCTCGGAACGCCAGTTCTCGGCATCAGCAAGTTTTTGTTTCAGATCGACGTGTCGGGTTGAAGCCTTCTCGAGTTCACCCTCGACGTTGGCAACCAGCGACTCGAGTTCTCGGATCTCGCGCTTTTGGCCAAGGATTCCCGCGCGGGCTTCGCTTGGCGACCCACCGGTAATTACGCCCTGTGGGTCAATCGTCTCACCGTCAAGCGTGACGAGCGTGACCTGCGGCCGTTCTTGCTTCCACAGGGCGAGCGCGTTCTCAATCGTGTCGACGACGACAACGTCGCCCAACAAATACGCCGCGACCTTGTCGTACTGGCGATCGTAACCAACAAGCTCAAGCAAATTCCCACGAACCCCTGGGGCTTGCAGTCCCGGCCAAACCATGGAGGAAGCAGCGGTCGCAGACGATGCTGCCAATCCACCGGCGCCGGAATCATACAAAACCTCGCCACCGGGCATCGGAATCGGAGCGCTGCCGAACGAAGAACGCAGTTCGAGGGGAATGAAGCTCGAACGGCCTTCGCTCTGCTTTTTCAGGTACGAAACCGCTTCGACGCCGACCTCGTGAGACTCGACCACGATGCTGCCGAGACGACGCCCGAGTACCGCTTCGACTGCAGTTTCAAACTCAGCGGGCGACGACACGATGTCGGCAACCGGACCACGAATCGATCCGGGACGAGTCCAGCTTGCACCTCCGTTGGGCACGCTGTCGTTCGCAGCTTGCCGCATGATTGCACCAACACCGCGCTCGAAGCTTTCGTAGCGCGTTTCGATCTCGCGCAACGATTCCAACCGCGAGCGACGGCGATGAGCCTCTTCACGCAACGTCTCGACTTCGATGCTGGCTCGGCCGATCTCGTGCTTGTACGAGTCGACCTGACGGCGCGCCTCTGCGCCCGCGATGCTTGCAGCCTCGACCTCGGCAAGCGCGGTCTGTAGCGCGATTTCACTCGCATCCATTTCCTCGCGCACCCGAAACAGAATCTGCTCAACCCGGGCGGTTTCTTCTGCGAGCGATTCGAGGCGCACGGCCAAATCCGCGCGCGAGGCCTCGATGCCAGCCAGTTCGGACTCTTCGCGGGCAATCTTCGTACGGGCCTCGTTGGCCTGCGCAGCAGCTTCGTCAGATTCGCGGCGAACCACGCTCAACTGATCGCGAATCTGGTTGTACAACGATTCTTCGTCACGATAACGGGAATCGGCTGCTTCCGACTCACCCAGGAAAGCCGACAAGTGTTGCTCGAGGTCGTCAATCGCAGCACGATTGGCAGTCAGGCGCTGTTCAAGCTCGGCGCTCTCCTGCTGAGCTTCCGCGGACTGGCGAGACAACCGCTGCGATTCCTCTTCATAATGGTGAGCACGCTGATTTTCGAGCTGAGCCTGGTTGGAAAGCTCAAGGATCATTTCGCGCAATGACGAGAGTTCCGCCATGTCGTCGGCAAGTGTCAATCGACCGGCTTCGATCTCGGTCTCCTCTACCGCAAGCAAACGAACTTTTTCTTCGTGATCGACCCGCACGTTTCCGTGAGCGTACTTGCTCGATTTTTCGTCAGCCAGGTGCCAGAGATATCGGTGCGACGCATCCCACAGCTCAAGCTCTTTGAGTTCGCTCTTGTACTTCTTGTAGCGCTCAGCCTTCTGGGCAGCGAGGCGAAGCGACCGAAGCCGAGAATCGATTTCGCCAATGACGTCAGAGACACGCAACAGGTGCTGGCGCGTGGACTCCATCCGACGTTCGGCCTGCCGCTTCTTGGCTTTGTACTTCGTAATGCCTGCCGCTTCGTCGATGAGCGTGCGGCGATCTTCGGGTTTTGACGAAACGATGAACCCGACGCGGCCCTGCTCGATGATCGAATAGGCCTTGGTGCCAACGCCTGTGCCAAGGAAGAAGTCGACGATGTCGCGCAGGCGACACAGAACGCCACCCAGCAAGTACTCGCTCGTGCCGTCGCGATACAGTCGACGGGTGATCATGACCTCGGCGGGCTGAGCCTCACCCCAGGGCACGCCTCCCGGTGCGGTTAGCATCGGAAGTGTGGTGGTGTCGAAGGTCAATGACACCTCGGCCATGCCAGCCGGTCCGCGCGACTCGGAACCGGCGAAGATCACGTCGTCCATTGCACGACCGCGGAGATGTTTGGCCGACTGCTCACCCATGCACCAACGAATCGCGTCGACGATGTTCGACTTGCCACAGCCATTCGGGCCCACGATGGCAGTTATCGGGTCGGGAAAGTGGACCGTTGTTTTGTCAACGAAGGACTTGAACCCACAGATTTCCAGCTTCTTGATTTTCATCGCCGTATTCTCTTCCCCGAGCGCCCGCGTGCAGCTTCACCCAAACCAGGGGGCAATCTCCACGCAAACGTCGCCAGTCGGACAGTGACCATACGTGACCATACTGGTCACGCGCTGACATTACGTACCATCACCCCAATCCCGCTGTAAAGACCCGGCGGGGACAGTTTACCGGTTTGTTCGCGAGGCCTCAATTAATCGACTTTCGCGAAAAAAATTCCTCTCTCGGCGCCCATGACGCCTCGCGCTGCGACAGCCAAAATTCTTCGGACTTCTAAGGTTGGGGCCTTCGCTTCCATTTGGTAAGGTCCGCGGCTTCCATGACCGACGGATCGAACGACCTCATAACCCTACTCATTGTTCTTGCTGGAATCGCGGTGACCGCATTCGGCATTGCGACCCTGGCCCGGAAGGCGAGGGCCGCGCGACGACGGCAGCTCGACGGGATGCCGGACGCGAAGCCGACGATCGATCGAACGGCGGCCCTTCGGAAGGCGCTCGACGCCGAGGAGCCCACAGACACCAAAACGGGTGTGCAAGCAACCGTATCACATTCGTCCAAACCAACGCCCTTGCCACCGCCCTTGGATGCGCCGGAGCCCGCCAAGGCAGATGCGCCCTTTGCTGCACCCGCCCCGGCGCCGGAGACGCCTGCGAAAACATCGCCTCTCGCCGCCGATCCAATTTCACCCGCGACCGATGAGAAAGCCCGGGAGATTCATCTGCTGGCGCCACGACCCTCGCGATCGGCCATCCCGATCGAAAGGCCGGTCACTCGATCAAGCATGCCGACCGTCCCCGGCAGCACGCCAACGACGGAGGACAACGAGTCCGCCAATCGACGGGCCGCCTATGAAAAGGGACTGGAGAAAACGCGCTCGGGCTGGATCTCGAAACTGGGTCAGCTCTTTGGTGGAAAAAAGGCGCTCGATCCCAACATGCTTGAAAACCTCGAGCGGGTATTGTTTTCGGCTGACATCGGCGTGAAGACCGCAACTCGACTGCTCGACGAAGTCCGCGATTCACTTTCGCGCAAGGAATTGGCTGACACGGAGGCGGTTTGGGACTTTCTCCGCGCGCGCAGCCTTCGCATGTTGAAGGTGGATGCGCCTCCACTGACATTCGACGGTGCAAAACCCTTTGTATTGCTCGTCATCGGCGTCAACGGCACCGGCAAGACCACGACCATTGGCAAGCTCGCCGCGCGCCTGCACGGCAAGGGAAAGAAAGTTGTTCTGGCCGCCGCGGATACGTTCCGGGCCGCAGCCGTTGAGCAGCTCGAAGTATGGGCAAGCAAGGCGGACGCCCTTATCGTCAAGGGAAAAGAAGGAACCGATCCCTCGTCGATCATCTTCGATGCGATCAAGAAAGCGGGCGCCGAAAACGCCGACGTCGTGATCGCGGATACCGCCGGCCGCCTGCACACCAAGACCGATCTCATGGATGAACTGCAAAAAGTCCGGCGGGTCACGGGGAAGGCAATGGAGGGCGCGCCCCACGAGACCTGGCTCGTACTCGATTCCACGAGCGGCCAAAATGCGATCGCCCAGGCGGAAATCTTCACAAAGGCGATGCAAGTTACGGGCATCGTTCTCACGAAGCTCGACGGTACCGCGCGCGGTGGCGTGGTCCTCGGGATCGCCGATCAACTCAAAATTCCGGTACGCTTCATCGGCATCGGAGAAGGCGTGGAGGATTTGCGCGAGTTCGATGCCGAGACCTTCGTCCAAGCGCTGTATGGAGACTCGGCCCGCATGGACGCCGGTGCGGCCGCATGAGAAAAATAGAGCGCGTGGGCTTTCTCAATTACCTGCATTTCTTTGTTTCAATTTTTACGAACGTGATATAGTCCTTTGCCATTACGCGACATAAGACCATGAAATTAATACGTATTTTGGTATTTCCCGGTTTTTCTCATCACCAGTAGGGACAACATGACGCGAATTGCGTTGGGAGTTTTTGCACTCCTTGGTTTCACACTGAACGTCGCACCGGCATTGGCGCAAGAAGCTAAGCCCGCGGCTGAACCTCCAACAGAGGCGGAAGCGGATGCCACCGTCAAGGCGGACATAACGCCGGACATCGACCTCGACGATCCGTTGCTCGAGGGCGATGCGACGGCCACGACGGGCGAAAACCCGTTGGCGGATCCGTCTGCACCTAAAACCGCGGCAAAGCCAGGCGAATCTCCTGAATCGATCGCAGCAGCCGCCACGGCCGCTCGCTATCGCGACATCGTGGTCGTTCCGCGAAAGGACTTCCTGAAGACAGGTCGCCTTGAGCTCTCGCCGTTTTCTGGCATTACCATCAACGATCCGTTGATACGCCACTACGCCTTCGGCGGCGAACTTACCTACTTCCTCACGGATGTATTCGGCATTGGCGTACAGGGCATGTACATGTTGAAGGAGCAGACCGACCGCGAAGGTCTGAATGGTCTGCAGTACAATCGAACCGCTTCCATTAATCGCTTCCACTGGCAGGCGTCGTTCAACTTTACCTACGTACCGATTTACGGAAAGTTTGCGCTTTTCAATCGGCACATCATCCACTGGGAAACCTACGCATCGGCGGGTGTCGGCATGATTCAGACCGAAATCATTCCACGACGGCGCGCTCAGGAGAGCTTCACGACGAACGCCATCGCACCGAATGCTGGCATGGGGATTCGCCTATTCCTCACGAAGTGGATGACCGCGAACGTTGCCATTCGAGACTACGTCTTCAACGACAAATTCGAGCCCACAAATCGAACTGAAAATCAGCCCCCCGATGTTGTCAAAGAGAACGCGGAGCCGCAGATCGTTCACAACATCATGGTCTACGCTGGCGTCGGATTCTACCTCCCCCCCTCCTTCTCCTACCGTTCACCGCGCTGAGGTAAGTCACCCATGAAAATTCGTACGATGACGAAAAAACTCACGCTGGCGGTTGTTGCTTCAGCCACGATCTTGTCGATCGGTTCCAACGTTCGGGCACAGGAAGAAACGCGTGTCGGACCGCTTGTCGATGCACCGGCAATTCGCGGCCGGCTTGAACTGCGCCAAAAGCGCTTCGAGCTCGGCGCGGGATTGGGCTCGACAATCGGCCAAGACTTCTACCACGCGACGCTGCTGAACCTGAAGCTCGGTTATCACTTCACGGATTGGCTGGCGTTGACGGCCATGGTGGCTCAAAACGTAACACCGGAATTCCAAACCGGAACAACCGACCGGCTGTTGGCGTCTTTGCCTGAAATGCCTTCACCCAATTTGGACCGGAGCCCAAGCAAGCAACAGGCCAAGGATGGAATGAACCACATCGGGACCGTGATCGGAGCCCAGGCAGAAATTGCAGCCATTACGGGCAAGTTCTCGATGTTCAGCGAGTGGTTCTTCAACTACGACTTCTACCTGCTTGGTGGTTTGGGATATGTGAACCTGGAAAAGGGAAGCGATGCCAAGGCCTGTGGCGTAACGGCAAGTCCATCCTGTCCCTTCACCGGATTTAAACCGGCGGTTCAATTTGGTGGTGGCATGCACGCATTCATCAACGAACTCGTTGCCGTCAACATTGAGTTGCGCGATGTCATGCTCCGCAACAACCCGTCTGGACGGGACGTGAATGCCGATAAAATTTCAGACGAAAACGATCTGACTTTGGATCAGAACTTCATCGTCACAGTCAACGCACAGTTCTTCCTGCCACGCGACGCGAAGCGTTCCGACTAGTCGGGGCTTGCCAGGCGGCCACCAAACGGGCCGCCTTTTCTCGTTCAGCACCATCCATGCGACGTCCACTGCGTCGCATGGGATTTGCCCGGAACCTAGTCTCCGCTGATGAGGTCGTCGCAGGGATTGCCGAAGCGGGCATCCTTGTAAGCACCAAGGGTCGTGAAGATCATCAGCAAGTTTTCCTGGACCGGAAGCCAGGTTAGGGTCATCGACTTCTTGCCAACGGTCCAGGACGCCTCGGTCTTGCCGACCGTTACGCGAAGTTTGCCAGCTTTGGTGCTGAGCACCTCTGCATCGCCGTCCGCGTCGGCCGACTTCAACACCGCCTTCACCATCTTGCCTGGCGTTCCAATGTAGAGCGCAAAATCACGCGCCTTGTCGGACTCGCCAGCGCGATCCACCAGGTAGTGCGTACCCTTCGGATCGGTCACGAGCGCAACCGGAATGCGGACCATCGGGGCTTTTTCAAATGCCGCACTGCTGACCATTGACCGCGAATCCGCAGGCGCCATCAATGCAAGTTTCTTGCGCTTGGAACCGCAAACCACGTTGCACTTCGATTCACCTGGATTGATTTCGATTCGAGAGTGAACGCGAAGGTCCACACCGTTAACGTCAGACTTGGATTTTTCGTTAAAGAAACGCGGATCGTAGAAGTAGCCGGCACCGATGCCCGCAGGAATGGGTGCGGTGGTGAACTGAGCGCCATCTCCCCAGGAGATGCCGTAGTAGTTGCTGCCTTCGGGCCCGAAAACGAGATACTTGCCCGTCTTTTCATGCAGGCACATGTAGGTTCCATCGAGTGCAACCAGCGCCTGCAAAGTGGCGTCACCTGCAGAGACCGCACCAACCGCTTTCGCGGCCGCTTCGTTCAGATCGGTTGCATCGACCGGAACGGTCCAGGTGAGCGTCCCACCCGCAATCGCGATTGTCGGCCCCTCAGCTTTGGCGAAGGCGCAGTGAATCCGTTTTACGTTTTCTACCAGGAACGCTTTTGCCGAAGGCGATTTCTCGCAAAGAGAAGCCATCGCTGTGATCGGAGCTGCACACAACGAGGGAATCGTCGTACCGCGCAAGGGACCGTCGTCGAGGCCATCGAACTTGATCTCACTCTTTGGTGTAGCACCACATTTATCCTGAAACGGTTGCGTCAGTGCGGCGAAACCAACCGAAACACGTTGCTCGGACGATGGGCGATCGAAGTTCTGGCGCGTTGCCAATTTTCCATTGGTTTTGAGCTCTTGATAGAATGTGTAGATTTCGCCGGGTACGATGCTCTTCGTCGCTTCCGGTGAGAAGGTCATCTCGATGCCCTGCGTCGGATTCTCCGGCAAAAAGAGCGTCCACTTGCCACTTGGGCCGCCTTCGTTCTTGAGGGCCGTGAAGTCGGCGCCGCTGAACCGTGTGACGTAAGTCAGTGCGTTACCGACCTTGACGATTTTATAGTCGAAGGGAATCGAGTCGATCTGGCTGGCAGAACCGCCCACCTGAATCAACGCGTCGGGCGCATCGGCTTTTGCGGGATCCCGGGCAAGTTCAATGAGTCCGACGGATATTCCTTCCGGACCTTGAAAGACCTTGGAGCCGGTGACGGCCTCGTCCGCAGACTGAGTTCCGGCGCATCCAGCACCGAAAAGACTGCCCAACGAGATACCACCGATAAACAGAAAAACTGCGAGAAGTTGAGAACGGGTGCGCATGGGGCGAGACCATATCAATATTCACCCCCGTGTGCAGCCTCCACGGACCGCCTCGAGCATCCGCTAGTCGGACGCCCCCGAATCTGGTAATCCCCGGCACACTTCCCGGGAAAGGCCCTCGACCAGAATCCGGCAGATGCTGGCGCTGCGCTCCGTTTGGCCCGGTGGTTCGTAGAAAATCTCGATGAAGTCCCCGATTTTCGCATCAAGCGATGGGGAAACGTACGAGCCGTCGGCCAATGCCTGGACAAGAAGGCCCTTGCCTTGCGACTGGTTAAAAATGGATACGCGGCTGTTGGCGAGGGCCTCGGCCGGAGCGCCACTGACCCGCCAAGACATGGCCGTCGATGCGTCTCCAACCGGCTCGAAGGTCGGATCTCCGGGCGGCGGAATCGGGATGAAGGGCGAGGCGCAAGCCCAGGTGAGCACGGTCGCCCACAACACACCTACGCCGAGCGAAAGACGGACCCAGGGCCAAAAGCGTTTCTTGCGACTGACGATTGGATTGGACATGGGGTGGGCAGCCTCTCTCTCAGGTCGGCAAATTATATCGAACCAATTTCTTCTGCAGTCCGAATCGTGACAAGCCCAATATGCGAGCGGCTTTGGTCTGATTGCCGTCAAACCGACCGAGTGCCTCGCGAATGAGAAACTTCTCGAGGCGTTCGACGCGAGGCTTGAGCGATAGATCGTCGGGATCCCCTGGAACCCCTACCCCGTCGTCGCTCGCCAGATGGGGGGACAAATCCGCCACCGTGATAGTGGATTCGGAAAAGGCGTGTGCGCGACCAATCTCGTTCATGAGTTCGCGCACGTTGCCGGGCCAACGGTGGGCGCAAAGCCGGCTCAGGGCAGTTGCGGCTATCGTTTTACAAACGCCGTTGCGCTCATGCGTTTTCAGAAACCGTTCCACGAGGAGTGGAATGTCCTCGCGACGATCTCGAAGTGGTGGCAGTCGAATTGTCACAACGGCAAGCCTGTAATACAAATCCTGACGAAACTTGCCCTCGGCCACCATTTTCTCCAGATCCCGATTGGTTGCGGCGACAACCCGTACGTCCGCTTTCTCGACCCGTTGTCCGCCAACCCGGCGAAATTCACCATCTTGCAACACGCGCAAAAGTTTACCTTGCAGAGCGGGCGACATCTCCGCCACCTCGTCGAGAAAAAGCGTTCCACCGTCTGCCACTGAAAGAAGACCACGGGTATCGCGATCCGCACCGGTGAATGCACCCTTGACATAGCCGAACAGCGTCGACTCGAGCAGCGTCTCTGCAATCGCAGCACAATTCTCCGACACGAAGGGCTTGGCTTTTCGCGCTCCATTGGCAGCAATCGCGCGCGCCACCAGTTCTTTTCCGGTGCCACTTTCGCCAAGCACCACCACGGGCAAATCCGTGTCGGTCACGCGATCCAGCAGTCGAAACAAGTCTTGCATTGCCGGCGAACGGCCGACAATATTGCGGTAATCGTAGCGCACGGCGAGCGCTTCTCGATTCTCGTGTAACTCGACCCGCATCGAGGAGATTTCTTCTTTTCTAATATGCAGTTCCGACTGCAACTGCTCGTTCAGGGCTGCGACCTGTCGTTCGGAACGGCGCAGCTCCAAAACCAGACGCGTGTTTTCGATCGCGATTGCGGCTTGCTCTGCAAAATCAAGCAATACCTGCAAATCTTCATCGGTGAACGCCCCTCGGCGCAATCGATTGTCGACGTAGATCGTGCCCAGGGTTTCACCGCGCACGATGAGGGGGACTGCAACAACGGATCGCAGGCGCAGGTGACTCACGGACATAGCCTTTGCAAATCGTGCATCACCGGCTGCGTCCACTGTGACGACAGGCTCACCGGTCTCGGCAACCTGACTCGCGATCGATCGAGAGAATGCGAGTGATTCACCGTGAAGGGTCTCTTCGCTGATGTTGCGGGCAAGCTTGACCGTCAATTCACCCTGCGCACCCCGCAAAAGGATGAAGCCGCGCTCGCCTTCGGTCAGTTCAAGCACGGTATCCAGTATCGTTTCGAGCAAGCGCGTGCCGCCGGTCTCGGTATTGATGCGACGGCTGATTCGGACAAATCGCCTTAAACGGGATTCAGCACGGGTAACCCTGGTCGCCAAATCCGCAACAGACTCTTGCGCGCCCTGTTTCGTATTGCGATTCTCGCTGTTTCCAAGTCCCGAAAGCCAGGCCATATCGGGATCCGTCAACAGTCCGTCTTTCCATTTGTCCGGCGTCATATTCCGTATCTCCTGCAAGCGGTTCTGCGTATCCCGATTCCAACGACTCGCTCTTTCGTCCCCCAGAACAATCAATCCACGCGCCGCCGCCACGGCCAAGCGCAACGCAACGATGCGCCGCCCCGAACGAGTCGCGGCATCGGTCGAGGTGATCACTCGATTGACGAGCGCCAACAATGACGAGTCTTCCACCCGAGAAGTCGACGATGACCGAGAAGTCGGCGATGACCGAGAAGTCGACGATGACCGAGAAGCCGACGATGACCGAGAAGCCAGTGCGAAGGCGACACTCGCAAGCAAGACCTCGTCGATGGATTGCAACGACTCGGGAATGCGTGACAGCAGCCGACCGGCGGGCGCTTTGCTGCGGCTGTGCAACCAGTCGATGGCGGCGCCAGCGCAACACGTTGCCGCCATCGCCGGATCGCCGGAAGACTCGAATGCATCGGCAGCCTGCTCACCTTTTTCGGCTGCCGCGGCAAATCGCCCCTGCGTTCGAAGGCGCGCGGACGCCAGCATTGGATGCCACGCTGCGACCCCAGTTCGAGGGCCCATCTTCGCCAAAACCTGTTCCGCACTGAGCGCCGAATCCGTATCACCCAAGCGCGCGAACAAGAGGCCTGCATTGAACACCGCCTGGTGCTTGTCTCGAAGGGCACCCAGTCGACCCAGTTCAACGATTGCTCGGTCGAAGCTTGGCAACGCCGATGCCAGGTCTCCGCCGTCTGCCAACGTCAAGGCGAGATTCAAGGTCGCCGTCGCCGCCCCATGCGGATCACCGGATGCTTGGTAGGCTTCCACCGCGGCACCGTAAGTCTGTGCTGCGCTATCGTTGGCGCCCGCGAGTTGCGCCACGAGCCCTCGCAACGCCAACACTTTCCCCTTCTCTAGTGTGCCCGTCGTCTGGACAGACTCCGCCACTCGAGCCGCGTCCTCGGATCGCCCAAGGTACGCCAGCGCGAGAATCTCGGCCTCTTTCGCGGAGGGATCGGTGTCGGCTGCGAAACGAACCCACAAAAGCGCGTCTTCGTAACGCCCCTGTGACACGCGCATCCTGGCCAGATCACCTGCCACAAGGCGGGCATCATCACCATGTGCGACGCGCTCAAGTGTACTACAAGCCTGTTCCAAATCGCCCGCCCGCCGTTCAATCCAGGCGGACAATCGGGCCACGGCCAATCCCGACGGCGGATCTTGCAAGGATAGAATGCGTTTGCGGGCCTCGACGTATTGCCCTTGCATGCCAAGCGCCTTCACGAAAAAGGGCGCGTGTTCGATGCTCAACGGTACGCCAAGCGACTCACCGCGCGTAAAAGTTCGCACCGAAAGTTCAAATCGACCGAGTCGACAGGCAAGTGTTCCAGCTCGAAACAACATCTCCGACGCCCTCTCGGTTTGCTGCAACAACACGCAACACTCGGCCTGCAAGCGCAGGCGCTCCGGATCTGTGCCGTTTTCTTTGCCGTCCGACGACGACACACGCTCGAGGAGCGCGTTGCGAAGGGATGCGTCCAACACCACAGCCGATCCGCAATCGATCGCCGCCTGGGCGTGCCGCGGTGACAGCATTCGGTGCCGGTTGTGGCCATCCGCCACCAGCCAACCGGAGACGGAGAGGACGTCCGCTCCCAGAGCATCGACGCCCTCGGGTAGAAGCGCGGCGCAAAGAACCCGCCGTTGTTCGGCAACGGCCAGCATTCCAAAGTTACGCCGTAACACCCCGTCCAGATCGGAGCCCACTGCCCCTGCGGTAAATGCCACGGGACGGCTGCTTGACAGGATCCAGTCTCGAACCAGCAAGGCTACCACCTCGGCGAGACCCCCGGTGGCTTGCAAGCATCCCGCAATCCAGTCGGCCGTTGGTGCAACCCCTGTCGCTTGCCGTGCGAGCAAGGCCACGTCCTCGCCAGACAGTGGCAGCAATGACAACGACAGGCTTCCTTCAAGCAACGAGGGCTCGGTATCGGTACCCAACAGTACGATCCCGGCGGGGCGTAACGTATTACAAAGTGCCATGCAAGCCCGTTGCTCGGAAGCGGGTGTTTCAAGAAAAACAACGCAGACGGGGCGACCCGTCCGATCCCGCACCGTTTCGAGATCGGTCAACCACCGCTGTCTGGCTGCGGCCGCCCGCGGATCGAGGCCCGCGCGGTCAGCGAGAAGATCGGTCCGGCCCAGATCCGGCGTCCGATCCACAACCCACTCGAGGGTTGGCACCGAGCCCGTGAAACCCGCAATACGAACCTCATCCATCACCCGGCGCAACAACGTTCGCCGACCGGAACCCGGATCGCCGCACACAACCGCGACCGGCGTGGCAATACGTGCATCCGGCGACAACATCGTTCCGACCAGTGCGACCAGCGTCATTTCGGCAACCGAACGTCCCACGACAATGCCGGCCAACGGATCACCGGCCGGTTGCGGAACCGCCAGTGCGCTTCGCAGGACGGTGTCGTCATCCGAATCGGGGGGAAGGCGAGCCATGCGAGCCAGAACCTCTCGCGCACCAACCGGTCGTTTGGCGGACTCGGATGCCAATAGCTCGGCGATGAGCTCGTTCCATCCCGAAGGCAACGGCGCCGCGACCTTTTCGATCGAAGGCGCGGGTTCGCGCAACATTCGTACCACAGCATCTCGGCCCTCGCCGAACGGACCGTGGCCAGCCCATGCAAAAAACAGAGTGGCTCCAAGTCCGAACAGATCAGCGCGTTCGCTTTGGACTCCAAGCAACGCTTCCGGCGCGGCGTAGCCAGGTGTTCCAGAAAAACCCTGACCGGTCGCCCCGTCCGCCTCAACTTCCTCTTTATCGCGCATCCTCGTCGCGAGTCCCAGGTCGATAAGCGTCACGCGACCTTCGTCGGTCACGATCACATTCGACGGATTCACATCACCATGGACGATGCCGCGCGCGTGCAGATAAGCCACGGCGTTGCAGAGTTCCCATCCGATTCGCTTCCAGATGGCCTGATCCGCAACACGAAGCTGGGACAGAGGTGTTCCTTTTGCCCGAACCGCAACCAGGTAACTTCCGCTCAAAGGCATTCGACCGACATCGACAACCCGTTCGAGCGCCGGATGTTCGAGGCGTCGAAGAAACTGGTATTCACCCAGTGCCATCCCCTCCTCTGCGGGCGATACCTTGAGCACAACCTCTAGCCCAGAGTCGGAATCGATGGCGGCATAGATCTCGGTCGCACCACGCATTGCGAGGCGGTCCGTCACGCGATATCGGCTCGGAACCAAGCCGACAACTAAGTTGTCCATCTTTGACTATCGTATCATGTTGTAAACACTTGTGTTTGTGAACTTTTATAATTTAGTTGTCATTTTGTTCGGCGCGTTCTAGCGAGCGCCTCCCGGGCGAGAGCCTGAATCGTGGCGTCCGGGTGTGCGTCGACAACGAATTCCAGATACGACACGGCCTCCGGACCCCCCAGGACGGATATTGCTTCGAGAATCTTGGCCATCTCCCGGGCATCCCGCATCGACCGGGTCTTGCCGAGCTCGGCCACCGCACGCCGTTCTCGGAGGATGATGAGTGCGCCGAGGGATGCATCCCTCACCCGCTCTTCCGGGTCCGAAAGCAGCACCAACAGCCGGTCGGCGCCGGCCTTCAACTTTCGCTCGCCCGAAATTCGGGCTGCCTCCTCGCGAACATCCGAAATGGGGCTGCCAAGTGCGGCCAGCACCGCATCGTCCTTGGCCCGGCCGAGCCGAACCCGGCCAATGTAGTCACGGAGAAGATCGTCGAGCAACCGATCCGAGAAGGCCTCGACGCGTGAGGCCGCCGCGGTTGCGCCGGACTCAGGTGAGGGCATCGGCGCGTCGGCCGCGGCTTCCACGTTTTCGAGGAATCGGCTAGCCGCAGGTGTTGGAGGCGACACGGTCACCTTCAGCTCGGCCGCGGCGACCGCTCGGAGGGCAGCATCTTCACCGGGGCCGATCTCGACCAGAAGCGCGATCGCGAAGTTGGCACGGGGTGCTGCCGTGTTCGCTTCGGGTTGAAACACCCCGGAGGCGGCCAACTGAGCCCGGGCCTTTTCCGTCAACGCATCCGGGCGCAGACCCGCGACGGGCAATGTGTTGCTGCCGTTTCGTACCACAACGGTTCCCAAACGGGGAACAACCTCTTCCGGTTCGGACGGAGCCGAATCGCGCGATCGACAGCCTACGCCGAGGCATAGCAACGTCACTCCGACCCATCGACGGCTCTGGTTCATTCATCCAACCGTATTACAGAATCCAAAGCGAACATGGAATCGAAGCTGGCCGCCACGACCGCAACCAGTGATTCCGCCGCAACGTCCTTGCCGGTCAGCGTCTTTACCGACGTCACAGTGCTATCGCAAAGCCCGCAAGGCACGATGGTTGAAAAGGCATCGAGTGGGACCGAGAGGTTGAGGGCAAATCCGTGAATCGAAACCCGCTTTTGGACGTGAACGCCGAAGGCGCAAATCTTCGAGCCCCCAACCCACAACCCCGGCACATCGCGCCGCCAGCGCGCTGCCACGCCTATCTCCGCCAGGACGACCAGCAATGCCGCCGCCATCCGTTCCAGGTGATCAACCACGCCCTTGCGCAGCTTGAATATGGGATAGCCCACCAGCTGCCCAGGTCCGTGATACGTTACGTCGCCGCCCCGAGAAGCGGGCAAGAGCGTCACGTTACGTTCCGCCAGCTGTTCACGCGACAAGAGCACGTTTTCGGCCCGCGCCGATCGACCCATCGTGATGACGGGCTCGTGTTCGCACAACAGCAGGGTCTCACGCGTATCGCCACGCTGCACCCCTTGCCGCAATTGTTCCTGCAACAGGGCGGTTGGACCAAAATCCACCCGCCCCAACCAACGAACGTCGAAGTGCTTAGCCTTCGGCGAGTTCTGCAAAGAAATCGGCATCGACGAAATCGACACTGACGTTGGCATTGTGCACGCCGATTCCGTGGCGCACACACACATCCGCGAGTGCGGGCCCGTCGACAACCTCAACGGGTGGTCCGGGCTGCTTCCACTCGTTGATGCCGTCTTCGGCCAATCGGCCTGCAAGCAACAACACGCCCTCGTCGAGTCCGCGGGCTCGCACGCCGGCCCTCAGTTCGCCGATGGAACGGCGGCCTGCTGCCGAGTTGGAACCGCGCAAACCAATCAGGCAGCGAGACGGCTTGAAGCCGCGACCACGCGATGCCTCGACATAAACGGTTCCTTCGACACGTTTGACGAAAGTCGCGGGGCCAAAGCCTTCGCGCTGGAGCAGCACGCGGGCAATCGCCTCAAATGCGCCCGATGAAAGCTCGCCAAGTCGCTGTTCAAGCGACGCCAGCGTGCGTTCACGGAGTGCCCGGCGCGCTTCACCGAAGACCTGTTCTGCGCGTTCGAGATCCATGTCTGCAGGGCGACGCGCAAGTGCGAACAAACCGCTACCGGCAGCTCGAATGCGAGGTCGTTGTCCGTTGCGCAGACGTTCGCGAGGCTCTGCCGCTAGGGCAGCGCGCACGACACGCCAGGCCTCGTGGGATTCACCGTGAATCAAGCGACGGCGAACCGCTGCTTCGGCTATTTGCCGTACGTGCACGCCCCGACCCGGAGCTTGCGCCGTGAGGATTTCAATGGCCGCGTCGAGCGGTGCCAGGATCCGACGAGACTCACCCTCAGGCGCTGAGGGTCCGCCTTCGTCTCCGCCATCAGAATCACCTTCGGACTCAGCCGACGGACGTGCTGACTGGTTTTCACCCGAGAACTCGCCGCCCTCCGCCGCTGCGTCGAAATGAGCCGGTGGTCCGTCGTATTCCTCGCGGACAACTTCTGCACCGAGTTCGCCACCACCTTCGCGCAGTCCAAGTTCGCCACCCCGCCTCCGACGACGTCGGCGCCGCTTACGCCGCGCTCCGAGACCATCACCCTCGCCCACTTCAACGCCTTCGGGACCTTCGCCCTCTTCGCCTTCGGGACCTTCGTCACCCGCGAGCTCGGCGTCCTCGCCATCCAGGCTTTCTGATGGAGGGCGAATCGAAGCCGCCGCCATCGCGGGCGCCTTCATCCCCTCCGCAACCGATGTCTCGTTGCTTTCGCCTTCTGGCAAATCGCGCTCGTCCAAATCGGATCCTCCAGCATTGCTTGCGTTTAAATCTTCTGCTTCCTCGGGCCGATCGCTGCCACCGCGACCTCGCCGACCTCGCCTGCGGCTCCGGCCACCTCGGCCATCACTCGCGCCACGGTCGGCAACGCCAGCGACAACGGGACGACTTTCGACATTCCGTGGTTCCGTGGGCTCCGCTTCAACCCGGGGAGCTCCCCCGCCCGAAGATGGTTTGCCCAGATCGTCAAACGCAGAAAGCTCGTCGGGGGACAGCTGCGGATAACGAAGCAATCCAAAAAATCCGGGTTTGGCCCGCACAAATGGATTCCCAGGTGATTTGTTAATCGCTGATTGGAGCTGGGTTTGCATTGTGATCGCAGGGGTACGGCCCACCATGGTGAGCAACCCCTTTGCCACGGCCCGATCCGCGATGTCCTTGTAGTGAAGCGGCTTTCCTTCCCTGCGGAGAACCACGAGGGCAGCCTCTAAAAACGTCATGAGAATCGGTCTTTACCACAAAGAAACCGGAGGAGGCAGAATCAGAAGCACTTCCGTGGTGGGTTTTTTGACGGGGATGCAAGGCGGGGGTACCCAAGATAGGACATGGACCGCATCCAGCGCATCGGAATCCTCTTGAGTGGTCGGCCGGGCGAGCGGGAGTTGGGCCTGCGTCAGGCCGAATCTATCATCCCCGCCCTTGGAGCCCGTGGTTTCGAGTCGGCGCCGTTGTTTGTAGATGGCGATCTTGATCTGATGGTCCGCCAGGCGCGAATCGACCGGGCGATCATCGCGCTCCAGGGTCGGCACGGCGGCGATGGATGCGTACAAGGGTTCCTCGAGCTCATCGGCATCCCCTACACAGGCAGTGGCGTACTCGCGGCCTCGCTCGGTGGCAACCGCGTCAAGACCAAAGAAGTGTGGCGCCTGAACAACCTGCCCACCGCCGCGGGATACATCTTTGACGCCTCGGGCGACGAACGGCTGCTCGACCGACACGGCAGCTTCGGATTTCCAGTCCTCGTCCGGCCCGTTCGTGCGGCGGTCGCGGGTCAGGGTGCGATCGACCAGAACCCAATCTCGTACCTCGCGCACGACGAGCTCGACCTGGAAGCGTCCGTCGACCAGGCCATGCACGTCGGTGACGAAGTGCTCATTGAACGATTTGTCCCCGGCAAACTCGTGGGAATCGCGGTGATCGATGGTCAGCCGCTCGCACCGATCGATCTCGCTCCGACCTTGCCCAAAAAGCTCTCCAAACGAACCGCTACCGAGGGTCGCACGGCGGTGCCGGGACCTGTACGCTTGCCGAAGGAGCGCATTCGTTCCGTGTTGCGCATGGCGATGCTTGCCTATGAAGCGCTGGGTTGTTCGGGTGCTGCCAACGTCACCGTTCAGGTCAACGAAAACGGCAACGAAATCTTGCGCGACATCGACGTGGCGCCGGTCATCACGCCCGCCTCCTTGCTGGTTCGATCGGCAGCTGCAGCCGGAATGTCCATGCCGAAGCTGGTCGGCAAACTGATTGACGGTGCGCGTTTGCACACCGCCAGCCACAAGGATTCCCGTCGCGACGCCCAGGTCGAGTTCGCGGGTCCAGACCGCCGCCGAAGTGTCCTTGCCAGGGCCCATTAGGGGCTTGAACATGCACCGGTCAATTTCGCGCGGAATCCGCCGATTGATGACCGTGGTGGCGATCCGTTTTCCAGCCCTTGACAGGCGCCAAAAAAAGAGCATCTGGCTCCCCGGTGCAATGCTGGGATTCGGAGCGCTGGTATTTGGCCTTTGGTCGGCCTGGATCCGACCGGCAATCGTGGCACGCGTGGAAGCCCGCCTTGGCCACGCCGTCGCCATCGGACGCCTCGTACCGACACCGAGCGGATTTCGTGCGTACGACGTAACGGTTTATGGCAAGGCGCCGTTCGAACGCGAGCCGCTCGCATTCGTCCGATCACTCGAAGGACACGTCGGCAACGGAAGTTGGACGCGACCCGAAAAGGTGGTGCTCGACGGCGTAGACGTGCGGATATTCGCGGCATCGAGCGCTGACAACATTCGCGGCAGCGCCATCCAAAACGCCGTGGCTCGGCGAGCGCAGCCGGTTGCGCGCAGAAACGAGTCACGGCCCTTGCTTGTCGACATTCGAAACGGCCGTTTACAGGGTGCGATTGCACTGCCGGGTGGCCGTCGAGCGCAAATTCGCGCGCACGCCTTTGAAGCCTCGCTTGGCGCCAACTCCGCCACGGCAACGATCACCGACCTTGTTATCGAGATCGAGAAGGTGGTGACGGCGCGCATGCCGATGGTGCAGTTTGAAACCCCTCGACCTGGCGTTCGGGACGCCGCCGTCCGTGCCATGATGCTCACCGGCAAGGACGGTTCGTTGTCGATTCCAGGGGGTCCACCGTTTGTGACCGAACTCGCCCTCGATGGCAAACACACGGCGGAGGGTTGGATCCTGGGATTAACGACCCCCGAAGCTCGAATTCACGATCGGGTCTCGATTGCGCTGACGGCCGACGACGTCGGTTTGCAGCTTGAGGCGCGCACGACGGAACTTTCCCTCGCCGGCATGAGCCCAATCTTTGAACCGCGTGGTGTCGGGGTCAGAGAAAGCACGGTGGATGCCGATCTGACCGCGCGGATCCTCTTCAACACGACGGAAATTCCCTTCGCCCTGAATGTTCAAACGTCGGGCGTCGATCTGCGACACCCGTCCATCGATCCAATGGGCTGGAAGCGTGTCCCTTTTGTGTTGCGCTTGATGGGCATCGCCGATCGCGCCACGCAACAGATTCGCTTCGAGCAAAGCGAAGGCCGTTTCCTGGCGATCCCGTTTAACCTTTCGGGCGAGACGGATTTCTCGGCTGCAGCCCGCGGCAAGCTGACCTTGGTGAGCCCCAACGGCGGTGTCGCTTGCGACGCGCTCCTTGACGCGCAACCTGCGCCCGTCCGCGAGGCGCTTGCGGGCATGCAACTGGGTGGCAAACTCGCCTTCCATGTTGCGGTTGGATTTGATTCAAGTGACTGGGAAGAAGTTGGCCTCGACATCCAACTGCCAAAGTTGTGCAGTGTCCTGGCAGAGCCCGACGTGATCGCGCGCAGCCGGTTGGTATTGGAAACCGGCGGCGCCGGACAACTTGAGGGTCGGCCCGATGTACCGGTTGGCACCGATCACCCCGACTTCACACCGCTTGGAAAGATTCCGTCACACGTGATTGGCGCATTCCTCAGCGCCGAGGACAATGCGTTCTTCACCCACAATGGCTTTCAGGTTGAAATGATCCGGCGCGCGCTCGCCTACAACCTGGAACGCGGACGGCTACAGCGTGGCGCGAGCACCATCACGCAACAGCTCGCCAAGAACCTGTTTCTGTCGCACGAGCGCACCCTATCGCGCAAAATATCCGAGACGGTTTTGACCTGGCGACTGGACCGCCTTTTGCCGAAGCGCCGAGTGCTTGAGCTCTACTTGAACGTGATCGATCTGGGGCCGCACATCCGTGGCATCGCACAGGCTTCGCAACGCTATTTTGGCAAACCTGCTCTGCGCCTCGCACCGATTGAAGGCGCGCATCTCGCGTCGCTGCCACCGAATCCTTTTGGATACGCCCGACGATTCCGGGATGGACGCGTTGACGACGGGTGGTTGCACCGCCTGTACGATTTGATGGCCACGATGCAACGCCGCGGAATTTTGTCGCTGTCGCAGCTTGTGGCCGCACGCGGCAGCCGCCTCGAACTACAGAAGATCTAACGTCGGCGGCGGGTACACACGCATCGCGCGGCGAATAGACCGGCGAGGAGGCCAAACCCGAAGAGAGGTGATTTGTGCGTCGGATGGGACATCGCACATCCTCCTTCGCCATCAGGCGGGCCGGGCACATATCCGTTGCACACCCGGTTGCCGTTTGCGTTGATGTCGCTGGTTCGATCGGCAATTTGGGTGCGCGGATAGATCGCACACAAGCCAGCTAAGTCGTCCGCCCCCAGATCACGACGAAGGATGTCGGAGCGATCAACGCGCGGATACATGGTGGCGTCCCGGATTGAAGCCGGCACCGCGCCCGAACAACTGGGGGCGCGGGCACCTGAAACATCGACGAGACTCATCCCGGCATCATTGCAGTTATGATCAAGACCGATCACGTGGCCGAATTCGTGTGTGAGGGTGTTCTGCAGATCGGCCACGATCTCACCGGGGCGACTATTCGTGACAAGGTCGTCCCACTTGAATTTGACGGCATTGATCTCGACATCGGTATCCACGATCTCGCCCGATTCATTGATCGTCGTCACCGTTGTGAGCGCAAAAGCACTGGGATCGTGCGCAACCCTGTATTGGGGATCCGGGTGATTTCGCCCCCAGTAATCCTTGCGAAACTGGACTGTGTTTCTCCTGTCAAAATCGACAATGTAACCACCACCAGGGTTGCTGGACACTCGGAGAATGATGTCGCCACAACCAGATTGTTCGGGATTCCATGCCGTCGCAGCCTTCGTGGCAGCCAAAACGATCGAATTTGATGTCGCGAAAGACGGCGGATCACCAATAAATAGATCAAGCGAAACACAACGATTCGACCAGAAATACTTCTTGCCGGTTTCCCGGCTGACAGACTGAATCGCCGCCCCAACAGGCTGTGCCAGCAGGAGTACCCCCAATACCCCAGCCAGCGTACGAGGCATCATGGCTTGCGCATTCCAAGGAGCTTCACCACTCGACCCTTGAGCTCGTCCACCCGCAAGATCGCCTCGGTGCCTGGATCGATATTCGCAACACGGTTATTGTTCGGATGAACCGCTTCGCTTTTATCAGAGGGCATCACCATCCAGTGTCCCGAAACCGCATCGCGAAACAAGGGCCTGAATCCCTGCATCATACCGACCACGCCGAAACGGGCTTCAGGCGATTGTGGCGACGTTCCAGCATCGGTGCGAACAAAAAGCAACGCACGTTGGCCCACAACGAAGCGCGGCATTCCGATGACCGTCGTTTCGATGCCGTCGGCCACGCCGCCGAGTTGCTGGATCGTCAACCGGCGCAGCGGCTTCCATCCCGGTCGTGCGGTCGTCCAGTCCTCATCGACGCCGAGTTCTATGCGCGTGATGATGGTTTGGGTACCCGGGATCCGTTCCGAAGCGACCTTGAGCACGCTCGCCAACACAACGGCGCTCGATCGATTACAGAGCGCCTCGAGATCAAGATTCAGCACCTGGGTCGCGTGGACGTGGGCCGACTTCAGGCCCAAAAATAGGAGCGCAAAAGTAAGGGTTCGTTTCAGCACGGGGGGTCCACCCTGAAGGATGACAGATCACGGCCGAGGCGCCAAGCGGAGATGGTGCGGGCGTCACGAGGTCGTGGCCGGCAGTTGCGACGGTGCACGCCTAGCCCGGCACGACCACCGTCACTGCAGCCAGCTCAACGCCTCTCACTGCATCCACCCTCACCCCTGCCCCGTCATCCTCGGCAGTCATCGAAGTGGCCCGCACACGATACGACCCCGGAGGCACGCGCAACTCAAAGATTCCCTGCAGGTCTGCATGGGCCGAATACCGATGTGTGTCACGAATCGAAGCGGCCTCGACGCGAACACTGCCCCGGATCCCGTCCAGCCCCATCACCGTGCCACGAATCACGATTCCCGGATCCAGGTGCAGCGATCCAAGATCCACATCCACGGCTTCACCCACGGCACGGGTCGGCAACGTCGTCGGCACAAAGTCACTGTGCTCGATGCGAATCGAAAATCGACCAGGATAAAGCGGCGCAATCCGAAACAAACCATCATCCGTACTGCGACCGATCGCCTCCATCACGCGTCCGGTTATATCAGATACCGCCACCGCCGTTCCGGAATGACCCACCTCGCCGACGAGCAGCAGGGGGCCCGACAAGACCGAAAGACGATCCACGGGAAGATCCAGCGACCCGAGTCGCCGAGCAGGAGACGACGGTGCCGCACCGCCTTTTTGAACCCAGGCCAGCAAGATCCGGGCGCCCATGACGGGCGTGCCGTGCGCATCCACCACCTTCCCGCTGATCGACGACGAGCGCGCCATCACGATCTCGAGTGCAGACGAACGATCCGTCACGTGTACTATTTCTTCCTGCTGTATCACGTGGCCCGGGAATTTCACCGCCACTTGATACGTCCCCGGGGGCAGCGCTCGTGTTGTAAAGTATCCGACGACATCGGCATGCGCGACCTCGCCGCAATCATCGTCGGGCGTGCTGCGAATCTCGACGTCTGCCCCTGAAAGCGCGTTGCGTTTGAGATCAATCACGCGGCCGGTGATGCTTCCGGCCGACACCAACTGCAACACGGTATCCGTTGGCACCGGTTGTCCTTCCTCGATCCTGATGCGTGTTGTTGTCGACGCCGAATCGTCGTCGGCAGCGCGCACGGTGTATTCGCCGGGCCCTATACCGCTGATGACAAAACGCCCCTGCCTATCCACAGATACCGCTCGCGGCTGGCGCAAGGTTGGACTACCTAGAAGAACCGCAACACGTTCAAGTGAGCCTCCCCTCGGGGAGGCTCGCACGAGGCCGCCGATCGCAATCCCCTTGCCCTCGACCGCGATCGAAACGTCCGAAGCCGGTGCCGCGACACGATCGAGATGCGCCACGCCGAGGCCTGTTGTTTGAACCATCAGCTCGTGCGGCCCTGCAATGAGCTCACCCACCTCAAACCGACCCTGGGCATCCGTCAACGCTTCCCTGGGGTTCGCCTGACCGCGACCCGACGGCCACACAAAGATCTCGGCAGACGGTACCGGATTGCCAAGGGCATCGACCACCGTGCCCGAAAGCCGAACCAATTCACCAACGATCGCGGGCTTTCCGGATTCACTGGAATTCGGCGAGGGCGCAGTCCGTCCACATCCCCGGGTACAGCCCGCCGCGGACAGCAGCGCCAGCCACAACATCCAGCGGCGTGGTGTGAACAGGAACCGCGGGTGCTGGCGGGAGAGGTGGCTCATCGTTCAGGGATTTCTGCTATTAGGACCCCACTCGTGACTGTCGGCAAGAACCCTCCTCGTTTTCGTGGTTTCAAACGGCAGAACGCCGGCAGCGCCACCGCAGCCGAGCTGGTCGGCGCCGTCATGGAGCGGCTGGGCGGCAAACAGCGAAGCCTCGAGCAACGGGTGTTTACCGCCTGGGACGAATCCGTAGGCGACGTATTCCAACGCAAGTGCCGGCCGGATACCATCAAGGGCACCACCCTATTTGTCCGTGTCGTGAGTTCGCCACTCGCTCACGAGTTGACCCTCCTGAAGCAAGAGATCCTCGAGCGCGTGAATGCCAATCTTGGCGAAAAGCTGATTGAAGACTTCCGCACCCGCGTCGGCGAAATCGAATAGCCCCCTACCCCAGAACAGCTTTGCAAGCCTGCACGAAGGCCGCCATCTCGGGCGCGGGATCTCGACCGGCCACATGGGCGGTCTCGATGATACGAACCGCAGCACTTCCCACAACCACGGCATCAGCGTGTTGCGCAACGGCGCGGGCGTCGTCAGGAGTCTTGATGCCGAAGCCCACCACAACGGGCAGTTCGGCGGGGCAAAGACTGCGGATGCGCTTGACCTGATCGCCCACGTCGGAGAAATCCGTGAGCGCCGCACCGGTGATGCCGGTCAGCGAAACGTAGTACACAAATCCACTTGCGACTTTCAACACGCTCGCCATGCGCGATTCTGTCGAGGTGGGTGCCAACAACGGCACGAACGCTAGCGACTGTGCGCGCAGGGCACTGGGCAAGGTGCTGTCGTCATCGGCAGGCCAATCCACGCACAAGGTGCCATCGGCGCCAGCGGCCTCGGCTGCCATTGCGTAGTTTTCGATGCCCATCACGACGATCGGATTTGCATACCCGAACAGCACGATCGGCAAGGTCGGATTCTCGTCGCGGATGCGGCGACACAGCAGGAGCGTACGACGCAAGCCACCGCCCGACTTTATTGCGCGGGCCATGGCGCCCTGAATTGCAAGGCCATCGGCCGACGGATCGCTCCAGGGCACGCCGAGTTCCAGAATATCCATTCCAGCCCGCGCGGCCGCATTGATGACACGCAAGCTGGTCTCGAAATCCGGATCGTTTGCGGTCAAATACAGCACGAGCGGCTTGCGTTTCTCCGTGCGCGCTCGCTCGAAGGCCGCCGCCAATCGTTCCAGACCGGTGGTCATATACCCACCTCCACCCCAAGATGGCGGGCCACGTGGATCATGTCCTTGTCGCCGCGTCCCGAGACGTTGACGATGATGATGGGGCGACGGCCCTCGACCGACAGTCGCGGCGCCACCAGGGATAATCCCGCGATCGCGTGGGCGCTTTCGAGGGCGCACAGGATCCCCTCGGTTCGTGCGAGCAATTGCAGGCCATCAAGTGCGTCCTTGTCGGTGACCGAGAGGTATTCACCGCGCCCTGTTTCTTTGTAATACGAATGTTCCGGCCCGACACCAGGATAGTCGAGGCCAGCCGAGATCGAATGCGCCTCGGAGATCTGACCGTCCTCGTCGCACAGAACGTAGGAACGGGCACCGTGTAGCACCCCCACCCGTCCGTGCCCGAGCGTGGCCGCATGACGACCGGTCTCCACGCCGTCGCCCGCCGCCTCGATGCCGTAGAAGCGTACACCGGTATCGTCCACGAAGGGATGAAACAATCCCATCGCGTTCGACCCACCACCCACGCAGGCAACGAGCGCATCGGGTAGCCGGCCGGCCTGTTCCAGAATCTGTTCGCGCGCCTCTCGACCGATTACACGCTGCAAATCGCGCACGAGTGTCGGATAAGGGTGCGGTCCAGCAACGGAACCAATCACGTAATGCGTATCACGTACGTTGGTGACCCAGTCACGCAACGCTTCGTTCATCGCGTCTTTCAGTGTGGCCGTGCCGCCCGTGACGGGATGCACCTGGGCGCCGAGCAACTTCATGCGGAAGACGTTGAGCTTTTGCCGCTCGCAATCGACCGCGCCCATGTAGACCTCACAGGGAAAGCCCAGCAACGCGCATGCGGTGGCGGTCGCAACACCGTGCTGTCCGGCACCGGTCTCGGCAATGATGCGCGTCTTGCCCATTTTGCGCGCAAGCAACACCTGCCCAAGACAGTTGTTGATCTTGTGCGCGCCTGTGTGCGCCAGATCTTCTCGCTTGAGAAAGATTTGCGGCACGCGCACTCCGGCAAGGCCTGTGCGTTCGGCAACGGCCGCCTCAAGGCGCTCGCCACGCCACAGAGGCGTGGGTCGCCCGACGTAATGCGCCGCAAGCCGATCAACCTCAGCGAGAAATTCGGGGTCTTGACCGTAGTGGGCCCATGCCTCGGTCAACTGGTCGAGCGATGGCATCAACGTCTCTGAGACGTAGCGACCGCCAAAGATGCCAAATCGGCCGGCAGCCGCTTTTGGGGTAGGCGAATCGACGGTGTTAGAGGGGGAGGTGCTTTGCGACATGGTGGACAACCGAGGGTCGTCACTATATGCCTAATCTGAACCCCAAAGTCCAAGCCAGGCACACCATGTCGATTGAAATTTTTAATCCAAGCCAGAGACGACTGTGTTCCGATGGAGCCTGTGTCGGATTGCTCGACTCGAACGGCCATTGCGGCGTCTGCAGTCAGGTTGGAGGGCCGCCTCAAACCCTTGACCCGAGCAAGCAGCGCGCAAGCTTGGATGCCGCTTCGCCAGTCGATGCCGCTTCACCAGTCAATGTCTCGACCCCTTCGGCTGGTGGTTTTGATCCGCACCGTCGCCTCTGCACCGATGGTGCGTGTGTCGGCGTGATCGTGGATAGCAACCGATGTTCGATCTGTGGCACGGTGGCCGCGTGAGCCTGCGCGGCACGGGCAAGGTGGTTGCAGTGGTTGGCGCCTCGAACGATCCTTCCAAGTATGGCTACCGCTCGGTGCGTGCCCATGTGCGCCAGGGCTACACGACTTACGCCGTCAATCCGAACCTGAAAGGGACCATCGAGGGTGCAACGACCGTTGCCCGTCTTGAAGATATCCCGCTAAAAATCGATCGCGTAACCCTGTATCTGCCCGCCAGCGTCGGCGTAGATCTATTGCCGTCGATCAAGGCCGCAGCACCCGACGAATTTTGGGTGAACCCGGGCGCCGAGGACGAAGCCTTGGTTGCAAAGGCAGAATTACTCGGACTCGACCCAATCTACGCATGCAGCATCATCGACATCGGAGAACGGCCGTGAGTACTCCGCACACCAACGATTCCTCCCTGGTTTCCCCTCACCCCGATCTACCCGTGGTACGAAATATGTTGGACCTCATCGGCGGAACCCCGATGGTGCGTCTACGCAACCTTCCCGATCCCGAGGGCGGACAGGTATTCGGCAAGTGTGAGCAATTCAATCCCGGCGGATCGGTCAAGGACCGCGTCGCCCTTTCGATGATCGAGACCGCCGAACGCGCCGGAGTCCTGATTCCGGGCAAGTCGGTCATCGTCGAACCGACCTCGGGCAATACGGGCGTGGGGCTCGCGCTCGTGGCGGCGGTCAAGGGCTATCGCATCATCTTGACCATGCCCGACAACATGTCGATGGAACGCCGCACGTTGTTGCGCGCCTACGGTGCAAAGCTTTTTCTGACGCCCGCTGCAGAAGTCATGAACGGCGCAATCAACAAAGCTGTCGAACTGTGCACCGAGAATCCCGAATACGTCATGTTGCAACAGTTCAAGAACCCGGCCAACCCGGCTGCACACCGTCGAGGCACAGGCCCGGAAATCGTAGCACAAATGAAAACCTTCGGGGCCAGCATCGATGCCTTCGTCGCAGGCGTGGGCACCGGGGGCACCATCACGGGCGTCGGACAGGTGTTGCGACGACACTTCCCGAACGTTCGCATCATCGCAGTCGAGCCCACCGAGAGTCCATTTCTTTCGCAAGGCAAGGCCGGTGAACACCGCATCGACGGCATCGGAGCGGGGTTCGTGCCTGACATTCTGGATCGCGCGATCATCTCCGAAATCCGAACCGTGAGCGAACGCGAGGCTCAGGCAATGAAGCTTCGTCTGGCCCGTGAAGAGGGCTTGTTGGTTGGCATCTCGGCCGGAGGCGCAACCAAGGTCGCGCTTGACGTCGCGCGGGAACTCGGACCGAACACGAACGTGGTCACCGTGTTGTGCGACACCGGTGAGCGCTACTTCTCGACCGACGACGCGTTCGAACGCGAACAGCAAGCAGGTCGGTAGGCATTTGGTGCAAGCGTCGATTCTGCTCATCGGTGCGGGCGGTATCGGATGCGGTGCCGCACTTGCGCTCGCAGCTTCCGGTGTCGCACGCATCGGCGTTCTCGATGACGACCGGGTCGATGAGAGCAACCTGCAACGGCAGATCCTGCACAGCGAGTCGAGCGTCGGCTTGCTCAAGACCGATTCCCTTGCCACAACCCTTGGCCGTCGCTTCGCGGGCGTCCGGGTCGACACCCATCCAGAACGCTTGACGGCAGACAATGCCCTTTCCCTTTTTGGACAGTACGACGCCATCATCGACGGCTCGGACAACCTGGGAACCAAGTTTTTGGCCAACGATGCGGCAGTGCTTTCGGGTAAGCCGCTCGTACACGCTGCGGCGGTCGGGATCATGGGTCACGTCTTGCTGATTCGGCCCGGTGGTCGCCCCTGTTATCGCTGCCTTTTCGAGGAACTTCCGCCACCTGACTCGGACGCGCCCTCGTGCGCAGAAGCCGGTGTTCTCGGGCCGATCCCGGGAGCCATCGGCGCCTTGGCCGCACGCGAAGCAATTTTGTTCCTGCAGGCACCTGGGACGGACTCGACAGGCGCGCTTTTCCGCTATGATTCGTCCCCCATGACGACGCGCACCATCAAATTCCACGCCAATCCGGACTGCCGGGTTTGTGGCATCGCGCCCGCCATTACGACCTTGCGACCCGAAGCTTACTCCCACAACCTGAATAACCTGGAGTGCTCCTGATGACGGCCCCGAAAACAGTTCCGCAAACCGCCGGCTCGTTCGTCAAGGGAATGCGTTGCCGCGAATGTGGCAACGACTATCCCAAGATGCCGGTCCACGTATGCGAGTACTGCTTTGGACCGCTCGAGATTACGTACGACTACGAAGGCATCGGCAAGGTGCTCAATCGCAAGACGATCGAATCCCGTGCCGCGAACATGTGGCGCTATGCCGAATTGTTGCCGCTCGATGGTCCTCCGACGGTTGGTGTTCACACTGGCATGACGCCGCTTGTTCGCGCCCATCGTCTCGAGCAATGGCTCGGGCTAGACAACCTCTGGATCAAGAACGACTCGGTCAGCCATCCCACCCTCTCCTTCAAGGATCGTGTTGTGGCCGTTGCCCTTTCGAAGGCGCGCGAATTCGGGATTTCCGTCGTAGCCTGTGCCTCGACCGGAAACTTGGCCAACGCAACCGCATCACAAGCTGCCGCCGCCGGGCTTCCCTGCGTGGTCTTGATCCCGCACGATCTTGAACACGCCAAGGTGATTGGCACCAGCATCTACGGCGCCCGCGTAGTCGGCGTGAATGGAACTTACGACGACGTGAACCGCCTGTGCTCTGAAATCGCGGGCAAGTACGGCTGGGGATTTGTCAACGTGAACCTGCGACCGTATTACAGCGAAGGCTCAAAGGCCTACGGCTACGAGATCGCAGAACAACTCGGCTGGAAACTCCCGGCCCACATTGTGGTACCGATGGCAGGTGGCTCGCTCATTACCAAGATCGGCAAGGCATTTTCAGAACTGATAAAACTTGGCCTGGTTGAAAAATCGGCCTCGCATATCCACGGTGCCCAGGCCGAGGGCTGCGCCCCCATCGCCTCGATGGTGGTTGAAGGCCGCGAGATCGTAAAGCCGGTCAAGATTCCACGAACCATCGCCAAGTCGCTCGCCATCGGCAACCCGGCCGATGCGATCTATGCGTACCAAACCATGCTGGAAAGCGGTGGATTTGCCGCACTTCCGAACGACGAAGAGATCTGTCTGGCCATCGAAGCCCTGGCTCAACACGAAGGCATCTTCACCGAGACCGCCGGTGGCGTCACGCTCGGTGCGGCCAAGCGTCTTGTGCAAAGTGGCCACATCAAGAAGGGCGATGGCCCGATCGTCATCTCGATCACCGGACAGGGCCTGAAGACGCAAGATCCCCTTGTGGATCGCGTCCGTAAACCCGAGAACATCGGTCCTCGCCTCGGCGACTTCGACAAACTCTTCGCAGCCGGCACTTTCGCCGGTTACATCCCGTAAGTTCATCCGACTGCCAATTTTTCCACAAGGAGACTCGACAAACATGGCCAAGGTCCGTATTCCAACGCCCCTCCGCAAGTTGACCAACGGTCTTGAAGAAGTGACCACCGACGGCGCCACGATTGGTGCTGTCGTGGAAACCCTGGAAAAACAATTTCCAGGAATCAAAGAGCGCATCTGCGACGACCAGGGAAAGATCCGCCGTTTCGTGAACATTTTCGCCAACGACGAAGACATTCGTTTCCTTCAAAACCTCGACACTCCGGTCAAGGATAGCGACGAAATCTCCATCGTTCCCGCCATCGCTGGCGGCTTGCGATAGGTTCAGGCGATGGATGCCCACCGCATCCGTCGCTTCGCGCGCCACCTCTCCCTGCCAGAAGTTGGATACGCCGGACAGGAAGCGATCGGTCGCGCGTGTGTGGTTCTCTTTGCCGAGGCTCCTGAATCTCGCCTCGCCTTTGAAACGGCCCGGGAGTACCTCTTGGCTGCCGGGGTTGTGTCGGTAGAGTCGATGGACCCCGATCACCCCGGGACCGTTGCTACCGTGGCCATGGGCGATTCTGGCCAAGTCGAATCGTGGGCCAAGAAATACGGGATCCCCTTGGTTTCACTTGTCTATTCCGAAAAATCGGTACGCATCGTTTCGACAAGTGAACGCGCGCCCCGCGAGTTGGTGCTTCCGGGGCCAATATTACCGTCCGGTAACATCGCCATCGGCGGGCTGGTCGCAGCGGAAATCTTGTGGCAAATAGTGGGTGGTTCTCACCCTACATGACCGCACAGTCCCTACCTACCCCCACCTCTCTCGACTCGGAAGCCGATCCAATGCTGGTCGCGCGCGCCCAACAGCGAGCGAAGGAATCGATTGTCGATTTGGTGGGGCGAACACCTCTGGTCCGGCTCGCTACGTTTGAGAAAGACTGTCCCAACGTTGAGATCTGGGCCAAGTGCGAGTTCATGAATCCCGGTGGCTCGGTGAAGGATCGCGCCGCCAGTCAGATCATCCGCGACGCCATCGCGGCTGGAAAACTGACCCGAGACAAAGAGCTCATCGACGCGTCGAGCGGCAACACCGGCATCGCCTATTCACTCATCGGCGGCGCGCTCGGCTACAAGGTCAAATTGGTCCTGCCCGAAAATGTGTCCTGGGTTCGCAAGAAAATGTCTCAGGCGTTCGGTACCACGCTCGTTTTCTCGTCAGAGATGGAAGGTTCCGATGGTGCGATTCGCCTGTGCCGCAAGCTGGTTGCAGAAGATCCAGAGCGATACTTCTATCCGGATCAATACGGCAACGAATCGAATCCGCGCGGACACTTTCTCACAACCGCGAGTGAAATTTGGGAACAGACCGCTGGAACGGTGACCCACTTCGTCGCGGGCATCGGTACGAGTGGCACGATCATGGGTACCGGCCGTGGCTTGCGGGCCAAGAACGAGCAAATCGAGGTATGGGCGGTCGAGCCCGACGATGCGTTGCACGGCCTTGAGGGTCTGAAGCACATGGAGAGCTCGATCATTCCCGACATCTACAAGCCGGACGAATTGACCGGCATCATTGCCATGCCCACGGATGAGGCCTGGGACATTGCAGACCGGTTGTCGACCGAAGCCGGAATTCTCGTCGGTCACTCCTCGGGAGCCGCCCTTGGTGGGGCCGTGCGAATCGCAAAAAAGCTATCGGCGGCGGGCAAATCGGGCGTCGTCGTCACCGTGTTCCCCGATCGGGCGGATCGCTATTTCGAGGCGCCTCGTCCGGTCAAGACCAGCTAAAAACAAGCAGGCAACCATGGCAGCCAAGTCAGACATCAGCATCACGAAGGAAGCATTGGCCGAAATTTATGCGCACGCAGCGCGCGAGTACCCACGCGAGTGTTGCGGTATCGTTTTTGGCCCACGCGCGAGTACCGACGCCAACCGCGTTCTCGTGTGCAAAAACATCCAAGATGAACTGCACGTCGAAGATCCACAAATGTTCCAGCGTGACGCGCACACGGCATTTAATTTCGAGGCCGGCGATCTGTTGAAGCTCAACAAGAGCCTCCGCGGCGACGAACCCGCGCGCATCATTTACCATTCGCACCCCGACAGCGGACATACCCGCGAAGATGGCGCTTATTTTAGTGCCACCGATCAAGCCGTTGCGGTCATGGATGGAGAACCGTCCTATCCCGTCGAATATCTTGTTGTCGATGTCAGGCCCAACGGGGCCCACCACGCAGCCCAGTTCGCGTGGGATCCAGAGCAAAAACAATATCTGGAGGTTCGACGATACGCGTAGTTTGCGCACGCGAATCTGGAAACCTAAATGATGAACATGGCAGTGACACAACCTTTCGGCGCCATCATGGGCGGCCCGAATGTACTCATCGGCTCGGCAACTTTGCCGAACGAATTTTCAGGCACAACCGTTGTCCACCAGATTTCCGCAGAAATGCCGGGGCGAGCAGCCCTCTGCACACGCAACAGTGCCACAACGCCTCTCTGTATCGTATCACGAATTCCATTGCCGAGCGCGCAAGGTCGCGCTGCGGCCGAAAGTCGTTTTTTCAAACAGTCGGAGTGGCTGAAGAACCGAAAGCACCCGAACCTGATTCCGATTCTCGACGTTGCGGCCCTCGACGGCAACGCCTTCTTCATGACCGAACTCGTACAGGGTCGGCGCATCGCGCGCCTATGCGAGAAGTTCCCTGACGGAAACATGGGCCAACTCCCAGAAATTGCGCTCACGATCGCCGCGTCTGTGGCCTCGGCTCTCGAGGAAATTAGAGGCCAGGAGTGGAACAACACCGGGGTGCCGACCTCGTCGGCCGATCTCGCATGTTCAACGGTATTTCTGGGCGCCGATGGCAACGTTCGTTTGTTGCATTTGGGATCCAGTCTGGTACCGGATGTGGCCACCTTGTTGCGACGTCCTCCGGCGGCGCGTTCACTCGTTCCACCGGAAATACTTCTGGGTCAACAATCGGGATCGGAAGGCGACATCTATGCGCTTTCGGCGCTGATGTGGTGGCTCTTGACCGGAAAACCGCTCGTCACAAAAAACGGCGCGGATCACCTGCAGGCACTCCGTTCCGGAAACTGGGATCCGGTTTCCCTCTCAACCGCTGCGAACCTTGAGCGATACATTCCGAGTAAACTCGACCACCTGCTGCGCGCAGGTTTGTCACTCGATCCTCGCGAACGCCCCAATGATTTACCCGCCTTTCGTCGCACACTCACGGGATTGGCCCGTCAAACAAGCGGTAGCGTCATCGATTCGATCAAGCTTGAAACGCTGGTAGAGCGGCTATTCTCTGACGAACTCGTTGGCGAGAAGGACGACTTTGATCGCCTCGCGGAGAACGTCCGCAGCCAAATTCCCGCGCCGCGACGCCGAACCCAAAGCGTCCCCGCTGGGCCAGAGTGGCTCACGCCGCGCGAAGACGAGGCAGAACGCAACGAACCCAACTTGGGCTCTGTCATCGAAGGCACACGCTACCGTCTGATGGCGAAACTCGGAGAAGGCGGCCTCGGGTCGGTGTACCTTGCCGAACACGTCGATCTGGCCAAACGTGTTGCACTTAAGATACTGCATTCAGAGTTGCTCCGAAACTTCACGATGCAACGGCAGTTTCGCGTCGAGGCACGCAGCGCTGCCCGTATCGACAGCCCGCACGTGTGCGATGTGACCGACTGGGGCGAAATGCCGGACGGACGGGTCTTTTACGTCATGGAATACGTGACAGGTGTTACGCTTGCCATGGCTCTACGCAAAGTGCGACAGATGCCGGTCTCGCGCGCAATTCCCATTGTGCGTCAGTTGGCCAAGGCGCTGGCCGCAGCCCACGCGCAGGGCATTCTTCACCAGGATGTGAAGCCCGACAACGTTCTCATCACGCATCGCAATGGTCACGACGATTTCGTCAAGGTCGTGGATATTGGCGTGGCAGACATGGCTCGTGGTAAAGGCGGAGGACAGCCGGCGCTCGGTACGCCCGAATACATGGCGCCCGAACGCGTCTCGGCAGGTGCCATCGGTCCGCACAGTGATGTGTATGCGCTTGGTGTGGTTGCCTACGAACTCTTCACGGGACAGGTCCCTTTCAGAGGCAAAAACCCTTCCGAGATCCTGGCGCGTCACCTGACCGACGCACCCGACAAGTCCCGACTGTCGAACATTCCGACCGCGCTTTCAGACTGGGTGTTGCGATGCCTTGAAAAAGAGCCCACCCGCCGACCGACAACCATGATCGAAGCCGAGGCCCTACTCTGCGAGGCGCAGGCCGCATCGGGCGTCAAAACCGACTGGGATGAATTCTTGTCCTTGCCCCCACTCTACGACCCGATACGGAAACGACGTCTCGAACGTGCGTTTGCACGCAAAATGAATCCGCGAGCGCGAGGACTCCTTGTAATTGCGGGAGTGGCGAGCGTGACGACAGCTCTATTGTTGCTGCTCATCCGCTGAGTTCCTTCGTCGTTTTTTCCAATGATTACATTGGCTTGTGACAAAAGATCGTGCATTTGCCACCTTCATGTCACACAGTGTAAGTAACCGCACACAAAATGTCGTCTCCGAAGCAGTTGCTGGATCTTGCCCAAAAGCACCTCGAAAGGGGCAACACGGCGCGCGCGCTTGAAGCGCTCAATGCGGCAGCGATCCTCGGTCCCGGCAATCCCCGTATCTTTCTGCGAAAGGGCGACGTGCACCTGCGGCGCGGGGAACATCGGGATGCAATCAAGGCGCATTTGCGTTCGGCAGCAATTTATCGAGACCAGGGATTTGCGCGACATGCCCTCGCCTTGCTGCGAAACTTGTTGAGGGCGTTTCCGCAAGAGCTGGAGGTCCGGCTCGAAATGGTCGGCGTCTTGCGGACCATGGCAATGGGTCCCGAAGCGGCAACCGAGTTGCGGTTGTGTGCTGACACCTATCTCGAGCGACACGATCCGAGCAATGCCATGAAGATGCTCGAACAGGCCGCCTTGATTCTACCGAACGACGTGAAGCTGCCGCTTCAGGCTGCCCAGATCGCCGGCCGAATCGGGCGCCTTGATCTCGCATTGAAGAACTACCTTGCGGCGATGGCGATCTTCGAGCAACAGGGAGACAACGACGAGGTTCTGCGAACCGCCTACCGATTGCGTGACGTGCTCGGCAACGAGCCACCCGGCTCGGGATACTTTGCGCTCGTCACGAGGGCACACCTGAACTCGGGCGACTTGCCCGCTGCCGAGGCCAAAATTTTCGACTGGGGCCAAATCTCGCCGAGCGATCCGACCCTGGCGCAGCTTCAGGCGCGCCTTGCACAGATGAAGCGTCCGGCGCCACCACGTGTCGCGGAACAACCTGAACGCAATACGTTTTAATGGGCTGATCTCGGTCGCATCTTTCGGGGAGGTGCTGCTGCGAAAAACGCCCCCGGTATTCCGGCGCAAGCCTCGGTGCCCATGCCTTCATCTGCCCCCTCACCTCTCGACTCTGATTTTGCAAGCGACGCCTATGCGGATGCTGCCATCACAGGATACGAAGTAGAGGTCGCGAACCCGGATGAGTTCTTTGGAACGTCACCCGATTCCGAGGTACTCGACGACGAAACCATCCAGATGGACATGTCGGGAACCATCGCGGCGCTGAACTATATCCTGGTCGAGAAAACGCCGGCACCGGTCATCGAACCCCAGCCCGAAGTTCTGACAGAAGTAGAACAGGTCGCACGCTACAACAAGGCCTGCAACGATCTGCTGTCCGAGGCAACGGAACAACTGCGCAGCCTTTTGCGCCTTCAGCCCCACAACGACGATGCCCGAGAGCGGCTGTCCACCGTGCTCTTGCAACTCGGCCGTCGGGAGGATGCGTTTCGGGAAATGGCACGTCTCAACGATGACCCCGATCAACTCACACCGACACCAATTGACTTCCGCGGTGAACGCACGCCGTCGTCACCACCAAGTTAGCGACGATTCGGCAAACCGCACGAACCCGTGCGATGCTTTCCGCCGTGAAACCCCTCGATGGCGATGAACGAGACGCGGCGAAAACCGCCTCGTCGTCGCGCGCGATGAAGGCTGTCGTATCGATTGCCGGTGGACTCATCGTGTTGCCCGGTCTCGACCGGCGGATCTGGATGCTCACCTTTGTACGCTTCGTCGTTACAGCTGGCTTTGCAGTGGTCATGCCCTTTCTGGCAATGCACCTCGCAGTCGATCGGCAAGTCCCCCTGTTGCGCATCGGAGCACTGTGGGCAGTATCGAGTGGTGTCTCGGCCGCGATGCAATGGGTGGCAGGTTACCTCGCCGATCGCCTCGGGCGGCAGCGCGTGCTCCTTTCGGGGATGGTGCTGCGCTCAATCAATCTTGCGCTGCTCGGATATGCGGTTGGCAACCGCGCCCCGTTTGTGATGATAGGTGTGCTTGCGGTGAGCAATGGCGCCTTGCGGGCGTTTTACGATCCGATCGCATGGGCCATTGTGGCGGAAGTTTCACCGCGGGAAGATCGCGTCGCCGCATTTTCAGTCCACCGCATCGGCTCAAGTCTTGGGTGGGTGGCCGGCCCACTGTTGGCCACGATTGCATCGGAAGCGCAGTACGGAACGATGTTCTACGTTTGTGCGCCACTCACCTTGCTCGCTCCCCTCGCGGCGCTCTTTATTGGCAAGACCGAAACAGGAGAACCCCGGCGAGCGGCCGGACCGTTTGACGCCCTTGCCTTCGTTTCCGATCCCAAGTTTGTCCGATTTCTATTCGCAACCTTCGCGTTTTTTCTACTGCAGACACAAATGTATCACTTGCTGTCGGTCTACGCTGCAAAACACCTTGGTCTTTCGCGCGGACAGGTCGGTAGCCTCTTTACGATCAATGCCGTCCTGGTCGTGTTGCTGCAACTGCCAACGGTTCGGATCATCGCCTACCTTGGTCACGTGCGCACCCTCGTCATCGGTTCGGTCACTTACGCCGCCGCCTTCATCGCATGCGGCCTCGCGACCGGGTACGTGGGTCTCATGACGGCCGTTGTGCTCATCACCCTGTGCGAGATCCTGACGGCGCCAGCGCAACAGGCTCGCATGACCCGACTTGCACCAAGCGATCGACTCGGAGGTTACAGTGGTGCCTTCGGGCTTTTTCAGGGTGCCGCGCAGGCGCTGGGGCCGGTCCTCGGCGTGTTCTTGCTCGAAGCCCTGAGTCCGCGCGGGGCGTGGTTCGCGCTCGCGTTTTTCGGGCCCGTCGCGGCCTGGCTCTATCACGCGCCTGAAAAGGGGTAACCGGGAACTGCCACACACTTAGACGGTGAAGACGCTCGAGCCGGAGGTTCTTCGTGCTTCGAGTTCGCGATGGGCTTGTGCCGCGTCCGAGAGAACAAAGCGCTGGTGAATCTCGATTTTCACGGCGCCCTGACGAACAATTTCGAACAGCGACGCCGCCGTCGACTCAAGTGCAGCGCGGGTCGCAATGTGTGTGAAGATCACCGGCCGGGTTAGGAAGAGCGAACCCTTCGCGGAGAGTCGGGTGATATCAAAGGGCGGCACCTTGCCCGACGACTGTCCAAACATGACCAACAAACCGCGCGGTGAAAGACAATCGAGTGACGCCTCAAAGGTGGCCTGTCCCACGCCGTCGTACACAACAGGAACGCCTTTTCCTTTCGTGAGTTCCCTGACCCGCGCAACGACATCTTCCCGTCCATAGTGAATCACCTCGTCGCATCCGTGGGCGCGAGCAAGCTCGACCTTTTCGTCCGACCCCACGGTGCCGATCACGCGCGCGCCCAGATGCCTGGCCCATTGACAGGCGATGAGACCGACGCCACCGGCGGCAGCATGAAACAGGATCGTCTCGCCCTTGCCGATCGGGCGGGTCTGCAGCAACAAGTACTGAGCCGTCATACCCTTCAACATCATCGCCGCCGCCGTCTCGTCGTCCACGCCCTCGGGAATTTGCACGAGGGCTTCTGCGGGTAATGTTCTAACCTCAGAATAGGCGCCAAGTCCCCGTGAAACATAGGCCACGCGATCGCCCGGCTTGACCACGGAAACGCCGGGGCCAACCTCTTCGACGATGCCGGCCGCTTCCTGTCCGGGGCAAAACGGGAATCCCGGAACCGGGTAGATTCCCTTGCGGAAATAGATGTCGATGAAATTGAGACCGACCTTCGTATGGCGTACCCTCGCCTCGCCCGGGCCAGGCGCACCGACCTCCTGTTCCTGCCATACCAGGACTTCGGGACCGCCGGTCGATTGCACCACGATTGCCTTGGACATGCCTCGTATTTGCCGCAGCCGTGAGTACGATGCAAGTGGGATGGAATTGGCGCCCAAAACTGTTGTAGAAATACGCCGTGGATCCACTTTTTTTGAGGGCCTGCCGAGGCGAGAAAACCGAACGACCCCCTTTGTGGCTGATGCGCCAGGCTGGGCGCTACCTTCCCGAGTACCGGGCTCTGCGCGCCAATGTTTCCTTCCTTGAGCTGTGCAAGAACCCTGAACTCGCGGCGGAAGTGACGATGCAGCCCATCCGTCGATTCGGCTTCGACGCCGCCATTATGTTTTCCGATCTACTGGTTCCACTTGAGCCCATGGGCCTGAAGGTCGAGTTCACGGAACGCGGTCCTCAGATCTCCAATCCCGTCACAAGCCCATCGGACGTCGATCGGTTGACCGATTTTGATCCCGGCGAGGGCACTCCGTTCGTACTGGAGACGATCCGGCGCTTGCGACCACAGCTCGGCCAAACGCCTCTCATCGGTTTCGCCGGCGCGCCGTTCACGGTGGCCACCTACGCCATCGAGGGCCAGACCGGAAAACGGTTCACAGCCACGAAATCATTTTTCTATTCAAATCCAATCGCAGCACGCCGTTTGCTTTCTCGACTTGCGACCAACACTGCACGCTATCTCATTGCACAGGTCGAAGCGGGTGCGCAGGCGATTCAGATTTTCGATTCCTGGGTAGGTGTGGTTTCGCCGAGCGACTGGCACGAATATGTGCTTGAACCCACACGCGAGCTGGTTCAGGCCGTTCGCAAAACGGGCGTACCGGTCATCTACTTCGCGAATGGTGCGACAACCATCCTCGATCGCATCGCAGCCGTTGGTGCGGATGTATACGGTATCGATTGGCGACTGCCCATGAACACGGCCCGCAGTCGCCTTGCGGAGGGTGGTGCGGTCAATGCTGCCATTCAAGGGAACCTCGATCCCGCACTCTTGCTTGGACCCATTGATGTCGTGGTTTCAACTGCCCAAAAGATCATGTCGGAAGCTGGAAACCACGGACATATCTTCAATCTCGGACACGGCATCTATCCCGAGACCCCCATCGACGCGGTGCAAGCGCTGGTCGACACCGTTCGGGGAGCAAACACCGTGCAGGGCTCCATGTGAGGATCTCCATCGTTGGCGGCGGTATATCCGGGCTGACGGCCGCGTACCGCCTGCTTCGCGCTGGCCATGACGTGACCTGCATCGATCTCGGTTCGCGTCCGGGTGGACTGGTTCGGAGCGAGCGGATCAAGGGTTTTCTTTGCGAAACCGGTCCACAGGCCCTGCTCGACAATGCATCCGATACCCAGTCGTTGATTGACGAGCTGGGTATCCGTAGCACGGTTGTCCCCGCATTTCCACACGCGAACCGACGACTCATTTTGTCCCGGGGCCGACTGCGCAATGTGCCCAGCAATCCCTTCAAGTTCCTTCTTTCGGACGCCTTGACCTGGAAAGGCAAGTGGCGCCTGTTAAAGGAACGCAAAATCCCACGCCGTGACTTCAGCGCGCGCGACGCAGACGAAACCGTGCTTGATTTCGCGCGACGCCGCCTTGGCGACGAGGCAGCTTCCGATCTCATCGCGCCGATGATGATCGGCATCTATGCCGGGGATGCGGCACGGTTGTCGGTACGCGCCTGCGCTCCCCGCATGATCGAAATGGAAACCGAACACGGCAGCCTCCTGCGTGCACTACGGGTTCGCCGCAAAAACGGAATCACCGCCGGACATCTATTTTCATTCCGAGACGGAATCGAAACCTTGCCACGCGCACTCGCCGCGGCACTCGGCACCCGACTCATCCGCGCGCGGGCACATTCGGTCTCGAATCTCGCGGGAAAATGGATGGTGGATCTCGCCACGGATCCCGGGACAGCACCAAGGCCCGTGCCACCGTCGGATCACCTCATCCTGGCAACGGGGAGCAACGTGACGGCCACCTTTCTCGATACCGTTGCACCTGCGGCGGCGGCGGGGCTTCGACAGATTCGCAGCGCCGCGGCCGCAGTGGTCTGCCTCGGATTTTCTCGCAAGAACATCGGGATGGATCTTGACGCGTATGGTTTTCTCGCCAGGCGCGGAGAGGGCGTCACGCTTCTCGGCTGCCAGTACGAGACAACTGTATTCGCGCATCGTGCGCCCGAAGATCACGTATTGCTGCGGGTCATCGTGGGCGGAACATTTGCCCCCGAAGCCGCCGCACTTCCAGAATCCGAACTTATCGAACTTGTTTTGACCGAACTGGCCCGCGTGGCTGGCCTTCGAGCCAACCCCTCGTTCACGGCCATATTCCGCCACCCAGACGGAATTCCGCAGTACGAAATGGGCCATCCCGAGTTGGTTCGCACCATCGATGAGGCCTGTCGCGAACACCCCGGTTTACACTTGCTCGGGTATTCGTTACACGGAATCAGCGTCAACGATTGCATTCGCAACGCCACGGCGCTGAGTAAAACGATCGCATAAATTCGTTACAATCCTCCAGCGTCGGCTGGCGATGCCATCGACCCCGTTGCTGGCGCCACGCCATCGACTTGCGCACCGACCCTCAGAATCGATTGTACCATCGTTCTAAGACCCTCAAAAAACACGCCTTCGGGCAAAACCGTCGCAAGCTGAAGCGGCGATTGCAAATCCAGTTCGACCCTCTGTTCGTCGCCGAGAGGCGAACGCGCACTCATTGCGAGACGGCCTCTGCCCGCTTCCTCAGACACCGCGAGCGCGATATCCCAACCGGGGCTCGCCCCCGTGCGAGCCAGCATCCAGCCCGGCGCACCTCGCTTTATGCGATGAAAAGCACCTGCAAGCGCTCCGACTTCAAGCCCACCCACCGAACCGGCCAGGCGAGCATCAACTGACGCTTGCCACGTCGACGAGACGGCGAGCAAGGTATTCGCATCACGTTTCTTGAAGTTCATTGACTGCCCAATCAGTCGAGATGCGATGGTGATTGTTCCGTTGCCGGTTGGATCGCTCATGGTGAGCTCGGCTCGATTTCTACCCAAAACGCCGACAAGACAATACAGCTTGCTGACTTCGGAAATACCGGGGCCTTGCAGCGCAATCAATTGTTCGGATTCAGCGCGTCCTGCAATCACGAGCGCGATCTGATCGAGCGGCATCTGACAGTGGCCGAGAGCGTCGATTGCGTCGCTCATGTCGCGGCTGTGTGAGCGCAAAAGTGGCACACCCGCGGTTACACCCCGAACGGCGATCACCCAGTTCGCGTCAGACGGCACCAACTGCTGTAGCGGGTGCGATTCCGACGTTGTTTTACCAACCTGCGGTTGTGTAACGATTGGAGCGCCCGATTTCGGTTCAGGGGCGACCGCCGCGACCGAGCCGATACCAAGGAATTTGGATACACTGTTCGCGACGATGCGCGGACCGGGCGTTGATGCTGCGGTACCAAGAACAATCAACGCGATGGCGGCCGAGCGTAACCCGAATCGACGAAGGCCACCGCCGGGTGCGGTTTGGCGCAAACGTTCAGCCCCCATGTGCCATCCGGCCGGGAGAACCGGGAACACCAGTAATAAAGCGGTCCACGCCGCATACTCCGGCGCCGCCTGAATCACCAACCCCGTGAACAGCACGAGATCCGCCGCTGCAACCAACAGCAGGCAAAACAAGAACTGCAAGAACGCACCCAGTATTCCCTTTTGTTTTGCAGGATCCTTGCGGCGCGTGTCCGGTCCATCGTTCAACAATACATCATCCGTCATACGGTTCTCCCAGTAGCATCCCCACCAAACAAATGGCGCAGGACTATCGACTTGACATCCACCGCCTGCACCACGGGCTGCTCGTCCAGCCACTCGGGCGCGTCGGTAATAAATACGGGACCGTCTTCGGGACGATCGGTAACACGGCCATGCGTCCCTTTGACAAGCGATGGATCGAGCGGAATCACGTCCATCATGGCCCGCATGCCTAGCTTGCGCGCCAACAAGGTCAAACCAATCCGAGCTTTGACCATCGGTTTTTCGGGATCCAAAAACAACTCGACGGGGTCGTACCCAGGTTTCCGGTGGATATCAACGGTGCGCGCAAAATCAGGTGCCAACGCGTCGTCAAGCCAGTAGTAGTACTGAAACCATCGATCCGCTTTCGCGATCAGCACCAACTCTCCTGCGCGTGCATGATCAAGCCCCGCGGCGCGTTTTTCGTCTTCACCCCACACCGCATCCACCCCGTCCACCATACTGCAAAGGGTACGCACCTCGTCGATGCGCGACGGATCACGAACGTAGACGTGTGCAACCTGATGGTCAACCACGGCGAAGGCCTGCGACGCGCCGGGATCAAGCTGTTCTCCGGCATTTTCCCGACGCACCGCCAGTAGACCGGCTTCACGCAACACACGATTGATGAGAACAGCGCCACGGGCGCGCGTGATCCCGTATTCCGACAGCGCTATCACCGAGGCACCAAGCTTGCGCGCGCTTTCGATGAGCCGTCCGGCGACCGCATCGACCTCGCGCAATCGTATTTCGATTGCGGGATCATCCGGTCCCAAGCGCTGAAGATCGTAGTCAAGATGCGGCAAGTAGACAAGCGTCAACGAAGGCTTGCGTTCAGCAAGGATCAACTCGGCGGAACGGCCAATCCATTCAGTCGAGGCAATATCGGCGCCCGGCCCCCAGAAACGAAAGAGCGGGAACTGCCCGAGTTTTAATTGCAGTTGATCCCGGAGTTCGGGCGGTTGTGTGTATACGTCCGGAACCTTTCGCCCATCAGCGGGATACTGGGGTCTCGGCGTGATCGAAATATCCGCCGAGCTGTACATGTTGTACCACCAGAACAGTTTTGCCACGGAGAATGCCGGGTCGCGCTTGCGTGCAGCATCCCAGATCATTTCACCGGTGACGAGGTGGTTCGATTGCCGCCATAGCCAGATTTCTGCAAGCTCGCGAAAATACCAGCCATTGCCGACAATCCCGTGTTGCGCAGGCAGTGTCCCCGTCAACAACGTGCTTTGCACCGAACACGTAACAGCAGGCGTTATTGTCTGCAACGGTCGAACCGCCCCTGCCCTGGCGAGGGCCCGAAGGTTGGGTGTATTTTCACCCAGCATCGCGGGCGTCAACCCAACGACGTTCAGAACAAGCACAGCACGCATGAATTACGACGAACCGTCTACACGGGGTGTTTGGCCACGCAGGACGGAGTTGCCTTCCCACAACTGGCGTTGATCCACACTGAGACCTTCCACATCGGAGAGATTCAATCGACCACTCTGGGCAAAAAATGCCACGGGATTGTCCCACACGATCTTGCGAATGATCTCTTCCGAGATTCCGGCATCTGCCATTCGCTTGACCGTCTTCGGAACCTTCAAGGGATCGCTCACGCCCCAGTCGGCGGCGCTGTTGATGATCATACGCTCCGAGCCATATTTTTTAACGAGAGCCACCATTCGGTCTTCATCCATCTTGGTATCTGGATAAATCGAGTGTCCTGCCCAACATCCCGATTCGAGGGTAATCGGCAAGGTCTCTTCGTTGTTGTGATCGATGAGCACGAGTTCGGGCGCAAGGCCGACCGACTTGGCAAGCGCGATGCTGCGTTCGGTCCCGCGCTTCTTGTCGCGATGGGGCGTGTGAATCAATGCCGGCAACTGCAACTCGCGCGCAAGTTCAAGCTGCGCACGAAAATACTTCTCTTCGGTTTCATTCTGTTCATCGTAGCCAATCTCGCCGACCGCGACCACGCCGTCTTTCTCAAGGAAACGCGGCAACAGCGCCATGACGCCATCCGCGACCCGTGCTTGATTGCACTCTTTCGGGTTCAACCCGATCGTGCAAAAGTGCTGGATGCCGAATTGCTTGGAACGAAAACGCTCCCAGCCGCAAAGGGACAGGAAATAGTCCTCGAAACTGCCGACGTGCGTCCTCGGTTGCCCAACCCAGAAGGCCGGTTCAACGATGACTGCAATGTCGGCGTCCGCCATTGCCTGGTAGTCGTCCGTGGTACGAGACGTCATGTGAATGTGGGGATCAAAGAGCTTCATTTTTGTGTTTCCGGTTGGGAGAAGTCCGCAATCAGGTGCAAATCAGAGGGAACGGGGCGTGCGGCCGCCCGTCGTTCGTCGGCAAAATCACGCGCCATTCGAGCCAACTCGGTGTTGGTCCGGGAGGAAAGACCGACGACCTTCGAGAGTGACAGATTGTTAAAAACCACTTTCATCACAAGCTGATTGAAGGCGTCGAAAGAAAAATGGCGCGCCGGGTACGGATTGTCAGCCGCGATCGCAGCCAAGATCTCGACGGCATTGGTCCGCACACCTTCCGCGGCAATCTCGATGAAGCGCGCTGGCTCCGGCAAGGTGCAGAGAGCGCGCAACACCGCAATCTTCTCCTCATGGCCGCCGAGGCGATAAACGTCGTCGACCAGTTTCTCGTGCTCTCCACGCGGTAACGCGCCGAGCGCGGTACGCAACAACGCGATCCTACCAAGTTCCGACAACGGAAGTCCGCCATGGATCAACCCGGCGAATTCCGATCCCTCCAACTGCGATCGTTCCACCTCTGTCAGGACGACGGGCGCCGCTCCGAGGTGTCGACCCGCGCCCGCAAACGCCGCCACGAACCGTTCGGAATTGGAAATGTCACCCACGCACCCGACCCACCAGGATCGAGTCCGATCATCCATACGGCCCTCTATGATGGCGCCTAGAACTTGCGAAAACACGGGGACACTATACCCCAATGGGCGTCACGTCCGCAGACGATAACCTCAAATCTAGGCAGCATCCTCGCGTTTGCCGAGTGCCCGTCTCATCTTTCCAAGCGCCTGCTCTTGCAATTGTCGTACACGCTCTCGGGACAGGTGATATTCGTCACCGATTTCCTTGAGCGTCCGCTCCTGGTCGTTGAAGAGGCCAAATCGCTTGCGCAGGATGTCCGCCTCAATGGGTTTGAGTGAACCGAGCAGTTTGATCATTTCGTCGTGAGTCTCGGTTACCGCCATCATCTCGGGAGCATTGGTCTGCTCCTCCGGCGATTCCAGCATGTCGATTAGCTTTCGCCCATCGTCATCGGAAACCGGACGGTCGAGCGATATCGGTGACTCGTTGAGGAACATCCTCATCTTTTCAAGCTTGTCCACCTCGAGTCCCGAGGCCACCGACAGCTCTTCATTGGTCGGCGGACGATTGAGCGTCGTCTGCAACTGTCGCTCGGACTTGGCCAGCCTGTGATACGCATCGATCATGTGCACGGGTAGACGCACTGCCCTGCCCTTGTCAGCGAGACCGCGGCTGATGGCGTGGCGAATCCACCAACTCGCGTAGGTCGAGAAACGGAACCCGCGTCGATAGTCGTAGCGCTCAACGGCCTTCATCAGACCAATGTTGCCCTCCTGAATAAGGTCCGGCAGCGGCAATCGTCCGTGGTTGAAACGCCGGGCGATTGATACCACCAGACGCAAATTCGCCCGTACAAAACCGTTTTTTGCGCGCTTGACGGCGACCTGCTTGTTGATTGCGCCGTGAACAAACTCGCGAAAACCTTTCGCAAGAATGTCAAAGGGAAAGCCCGCCCGCCCCGCCTTGTCAAGGGGTGCTATCGCAAGTGCGCGGTGCACCTGCGCCATCACCGCGTCCACAAAAATTCGATCGATGTCGAGTTCCCGAAGCTCGGTTGCGACTTTTTCGACCTGGTGCTCGAAACGCTTTTTCTGCGCGGCGGGACTGCGAACCTTCAACTCATCCGCCATCTTTTGATAGACCTTGAACGAGGCCAGGGGCTTTTCCATGGCGCGTTCGACTATCGCGACCACCCAGGCCGAAACAGATGTGTAGGAGAGCAAAAGTTTCCAAAGTTCAATCTCCAGCGCCTCGATGTTGCGGGCGGTCTCGAATTCTTCTTCGGGACGCAACACGTCGAGCTGAGCCATGTCGCGAAAGTACATCGCCAGAAAACTCTGTACCTCGTCGTCGCGATCAGGGCGTGCCGTGACAGACTCGGCCAATACCTCTTCTGAAAGTGTCGACACATCGGATTCCGGACCGTCGGATTCATCCTGAGCTCGTAGCGCCTCCCCTGCCTCGGGAAATTCGGGCGCAGCCATCACGTCCGATTCGGGCGCTTCAACTTCGTTGGCTGGAACCGAAGTCGAGGTTTCTGTGTTGCGTTTCGCCCCACGGCGCATGGAAAGTCGAGGAGGAGCGCCTCTGCGAACCGTGCGAGCGCCTCGATCACCGGCAGTGTGCGTGTGCTCCGTTTTCCCGCGTATCTTCTTTGGGGTGGTCATGGTTTCTTCCTTGTACGTTCACAAGCTCGGTTAACTCTCTCAAGTAATTACGTTCGTCGTGTCCGGTTTATTCCCGTCGTGGTTGAAACGTCCGAAAACTGAATTGGATTTGGGCAAACACCGTCTCTACTCAATCGGCAGACTTGCCTGATTGTTTGATGCCGCAACCGGACGACGGGTCGCAGCGATTGTTGTTACCAATGAAATTCACACCGCTGGCGTCGTCAAGAGACGCCGCGCGTCAGCTCCGGCGCTCGGTCTAATCGACGGGGCGCTCGCACAGCACGATGATGCTGCGCGAAGTGGAGCCGAAAAAGCGTCCGCGGGTCGCGAGACCTCCCGACACCTCGGTCACTCGGAATCCTGCCTGTTTCAGAAGTCGACCGATCTCATGCAGCGTGTAACACCGGATCGAAATGTCGTGCTCGAACTGACGCCCGTCCTGAAACACAATCGATCGTCGCAGGCCAAGCCGGCTTGTATGAAAATGAAAATCCACCTCTTCAAGCACAACGCAGCCGTCACCTTCCCACCAGACGCGGGTGGGTAGGTCGCCCACGATGTAGTCACGATTCAGCGTTTCAAGCAGGAATTTTCCGCCCGGACGCAGCGACTTGAAGATTCCCGCCGCAACCTTTTGATTGGTCTCTTCATCGAAGTAACCGAAGGTCGTCATCATGCAATACGCCCCGTCGAACTGAGCGTCGAAATTCATCTCGCGCATGTCGGCGTGGACGAAGTTGACCGGTAGCCCGCGCCGTTGCGATTCATCCGCAGCACGAATCAACAATGGCAGCGACAGATCCAGGCCGGTAACCTGAACGCCCCGTTGCGCCATCTCGATTGCGTGGCGACCGTAGCCGCAGCCCACATCAAGCGCGGACTGTCCCTCGGAAAGGTCGAGACATTTATGAACAAAATTGGTTTCTCGCAGCGTTTGCTCGGCCGTCATGAACGGCAACGTACGCAGGTAGTCTTCGTCGAATACTTCCTCGAACCAGGGCTTCGCGCGCTTGCGGCGTGGACGCTCTTTTAGGGGTTCGGACCAGTTGCCATCCGCGCCAACCGCGTGATCCAGGGCAGCAGCGGGAATGGGAGGAGCCTTCGCAAGGGAAGGCGGTGGTGACGCAGTCGCAGCGACCTTCGCAGCGGCGGGGACGGGAGGAACGGACAGAGGCGCCGGAGGGACAGCAGCCTGACGAACGGTTGGTAGCGTCACGGGAGGAGGTGGCGGCGGAGCAGAAACCCGACTTTCGGTTTCGGCCACGTCCTGCACCTCGACATCCCCGATGATTTCAATCTCGCCAGAACTCTCGCGTGTCGCGGGGACGCCGGGCGGAGGCGCGCTCATGAACCCGGTCGCGATGGAAATCGGCGCCGTCGGTGTTTCCTTCATGGGTTCCGGACTTTCCGGCGCGGCACCAAGCTGGCTTGCCAGATCAACCCTGAGTGTCGGAGGAGCGACCGGAGAAATGGTCGGCAATTTTTCGTCGGTAACTACCGAGACTTCGACTTCGATCTCCTGCTCCACGTTGGGCGGAGGCGACGATTCGTTTCGATCATCAGGAACCGGTCCATCGAGCACCGCTCGCATCGACGCAGACGATCGTCCAGCAGGCGCAACTTCGCCAACCGCGACTTCGCGCGCGGGCATCGCTCGCAAATCCCACTCAAGCGTCTTGTCGCGATGGCTACTCGCGCCAGGTTGCGCGGAACCGACATCGGCGGGGGTTATTGAAGGCGGCTGTTCGTCTGACTTCGACATTTGGTTTCACGCCCTGGTTCCGATTCGAGATCCAACTCTCCCTGTTGCCCCTACATCGGCAGACTCGAGCGTGGCTCTACCCTTTTCGAACAGAATAATTGAGGTTGAGCCCAAGTGGAAAATACCCAACTCGCCACCGCGCTCGATTCGAGGGCGCTGACCAACCGGAAAACGACGAATCCGTATCTTTCCGTCGTTGGCTAGACCGTCGTGGGTTGCGACCGAAGGATCGTAGGAAACCGTGATGTGGCCGACGCCCACCGCAGCAACCATGACCACAGCAAAACGCCCCACGGGGCCCTCCAGGAGGGTTACGTGCCGTTCGTTGATGGCAAACAAGCCGGGCTCGCGCGCAACGCTTGCGTCGTTAACCGGAAACAGGGTACCGGGGATGTGAACCCAGCCCGTCACGTTGCCTTCCGATGGAGAGTGCACGCGGTGGTAGTCCTTGGGAGACAGATACGTGATCGCAAAGGCACCTCCCGCGAATGGGGCCGCGATGTCCTCACCGCCTAGAAGTTGTGGAATTGAAAAGGAAATACCCTTTACCTCTACTCGGCAATCTTCGTCCGCGACGCCCGCGGCGACGAGCCTTCCATCGGCCGGATGCACGATGGCATCGGGTGACGTATCGACGGGTCTTAAACCCGGTTTCAATCGACGGGTGAAAAAGGCTTGCAGAGACTCGTACTGCTCGATGGGGTTTTCCGCGTCCTCAAGGACGGCGCCCACCTTGCGGGCGAAGGCGCCAATCACGGACTTTCGCACCGCCGCAGGCAAGATCTGTCGAGCCCCCCAACCCACCACCCCGGAATACGACATTGTCGGCGCAGCGCGCCAAAGAGAACGTGCAACACGTTTGCCGAAGGAAGAAGGTGTCATGGGTAGACGGCAACATTAAGGCGGGTCGCGCCGGGCGTCAAAAGCGGCACCGGAAAGTCGGCCGATAACGCAGCCCGCCTTTTCTTCAGCAAGCGCAGTCGATGCAGCGATCGTGCGCACAGGAACCACACAAATCCGTCAGGTGGGTGCGCAAGGTCTGTCGGGCACGATGCAATCGCACGCCGGCATTGTTCGGGGTTATCCCGGCCTCCGCCGCGTAAGTTGCAAGGCTCACGCCATCGAGTTCTATCCGACGCAACGCTTCGGCATGGTCGGGCTTGAGCGTATCCAGTAATTGTATCACACAGGCGCAGGATTGTTCCATCAGCGCCTCGTCCGGCGCCCTCTCTGTCGCAGCTTCGGCCTCCACCGTATCCATCACCCGTCGCTCGACCGCTTTCCTCCGGTAGTGGTCCACAATGGCATTGCGCAATATTCGGTAGAACCACCCAACGACCAGCTCGCCATCGCGCAATTCGCCCTCCTTGGCAAAAACGCGAACGAACGCGTCCTGCAGGATTTCCTCGGCGATCGGACGGCTGCCAACCCTGTGCTCGAGAAAGCGCAGAAACCGTTCCTGATTCTCGATCAGCCGTTGCGCCACAGGCGACACTTCTTGTGTGGCCCCACCCGATCGTGCGGGCGATCGGGTGGGTGGCGAGGGTTCAGCAACAGGCTTCATCGTACGAACATTCACAGTTTGCACCGCAACAACAGCCGGGGCCGCAAGAACTTGCCTTGCTTTGTTCGGTTGGTGCAGGCGGCTTCGCAGTCGCACCGCCGCATTGACAGGTCATCACGCGTTTCGGCTGGCAACACGAGGTTTCAACGAGAGGGACGTTTTGTTCGGTCATGTTTGGTCTCCTGTCTCTGCTGACGAGGCCAGATGCGAAATCTTACAGAATTCCGGACTAAATCGTCTGAGTCAGATGTGAAATCGACAGGGACTCCCCCAAGTGCATCGCATCGCCAGCGGTTGAAGCATCTCGTTTCGCGCTATATTGTCGCGCATGAAACGCTTTGGTCAGGTCATCCACCTCAAGCCGGGTTGTCATGCTGAATACCGGCGTCTCCACGACAACATTTGGCCCGAGGTCGTCGCCGCCATGCACCGCGCGAACATGCAAAACTACAGCATCTACCACTGGAACGGATTGCTGTTTGGAACCTTCGAATACGTCGGCCACGACTTCGAGTCCGACATGAAAGCGATCGCGAACGATCCCGTTACACAAAAGTGGTGGCAGCATACCGACGCCACGCAGCAGCCCATCAGCGGAAACTCAACAGGGAGCATTCACGGTGGATGGTGGACGGATATGGAGGAAATGTTCCACCTCGACTAGTCACCAATCTTTTCAGTTTGCCCCGGCGTACCGTCGCGATTCCCCGGAATCGATCCCCGCTTCAGATCCAGCGGATCGTGACCGGCGTTGAGACCTGCACCATCCGATCGAGGAGCGGGCGAATGATCTGCGGCATGAAACCGCCACCACAAACCAACAAGGCCGAGTGCCAAAAGTAGTACCCAGCGCATCCGCTTTCGAACAGTGTGCACCGAAGTTCGCAATACGAATGGTTCTCTAGTTTTTTCCGTACACAAGCAACGCCAGGGATTCGGCGGCATCCACCAGAGGCAATCCCGGATCGACAAGCAACTCGGCCGGCAACTCAACGATTCGTCCCCCTGGGCCACAGGCCGGTACGGCTGCAAACCCCGTGATCTGGCACATCACCCGAGCCATTCCGGCCTGTGTGACAATCAACCTTGGCTTGAATGCCAGGATTTGTTCGTTGGTGAATCGAGGCCAACCCGTGTGATGGGTGGCGGCGATGTCTTTCAGACCTGCAGCCGACAACACGTCGTGGAAGCTAGAACCCAGCGTCCCCCCATACAAGATGCCGCCGTGAACACCCAGGTACAGCGCCTCTGTGCGCTCAGATTCAGGGCGACCGGCGGACACATTCATCAAGCGCCGTACGGTTCGCGCCCGCAGCTCGTTTGCGCGATCGGAAGAACCGACAAGTTGCCCGATCGCTTCCATGTCGGAAAGGAGCGTTTGCAACCCGAGCATCTCGCCGAGTTCAAAGACAGCGACACCGGCCTGTCGCAGCTGTTCGGCATGGGTCCTTTTGCCCATGCTATGAACAATGACGAGGTCGGGTTTCAGAGCCAATACGCCTTCCACGTTGTTCAGTTCGGGCAAGGGCGGCTTCCCGACGTATCGAAAAGCCTCGTAGGAATACGGCGCCCGATCCGAAAAAGCCGCGATCCGGTCGGGTTCGCATAGCTCCAGCAACAGTCGATCAACGACCAGATCCCCCGACGCAATTCGAGTGAATCGACGCACGGTTAACGGTTTCCCTCCGGCATCCGTCATCGTCCGAGGTGCGACGCTGGCGGTTGTGGTTTGCGAATGTGATGCCTCGGGCACCACGCCGGAAAACCAGCCCGGCCGCGCCGCAAGGGTTGCAAGCGCCATGGTCACGATGACCGCAGCCCCGTTGCTCCACGCAACCGCCTTACCCAAGGTGGAAACTCCGGTGGCGACGCAACAGGATAATCATGAAGACCGGTGCCCCGATAAGGCCCGTGATGACACCAAGCGGAATCTCGGATTTGGAGGGCAAGACGCGGGTGAGCACGTCGCAGGCTGCCAAAAAGGCGCCGCCGAGGAGTGCGGCACCAGGAACGAGCAAGCGATGCCTTTCGCCCAGCAACGGCCGAAGCGCGTGTGGAACAATCAAGCCAACAAAACCAATCGTACCACCCAGTGCAACGGCGGCACCGGTCAGGAGCGCCGTCCATACCACCATCCACTGGCGCAACGAATTTGTGTCGACACCAAGAGCCCTGGCCTCATCCTCTCCCGAAAGCATGACGTCAAGCGACCGTCCCCACAACCACGCGGCAACAATGCCGGCGAGCAGCATCGGGGCCGCCATCGAAATCTGGGTAAAGCCGGCGCCGCTGACATCACCGAGGGATATCGCAACCAGTGCGCGGGCCAATTCCCAACGCTCCTGCGCAAGTGATGTCAAGAAGCCGTTGAGGCTGAGAAAAAGAGCCGACAGAAGAAATCCGCTCAGCAGGATCACCACGAGGTTGACGCTTGCACGCGCGATCCACACGAGGAATAGCAAAGCCAAAAGAGCGCCCAACACACATCCAACTGGAAGCAACATCTGCGGAGACAGTCCCGACAGCGCACTCCCTGCCGTCGCGCCTTCGAAGGCAATCAACATGGCGTGTCCACCAAACGACGCACCGGCAGTGGTGCCAAGGATCTCAGGGCTTGCGAGCGGATTGCGAAAAAGACCCTGTACCATGACACCACCCACGGCCAACGCCGCCCCCGCCATGAAGGCGGCCAGGAATCGGCCGAGGCGCAGGGCAATCAACGTGTCGCGCAGCTCAAGGTCACCAAGCGTAGCACGTCCGACCAACAGCGAAGCCGCCATCGCCATCGCCCCCACGGCGATGAGAAGCGCGAAGACCAAACCAACGAACCGTGCGGAACGGACTGGGGTGGGTTCGATCGCTGTCACGGTCGCATCCTACGAGCCACCGACCCGGCGTCAACGAAATGTGCTGCGGGTGCTGCGCTGCAAGCAATCGCGCAATGCAGCAAGACACGGTCCACCCGAGACCGTCGCAACCAGCTGTAATTACATGGATTTTTATTCACGGACCGATCCCCTTTGGATCGTAAGAGCCTTCGGTGCGACGGTTGCCCACAGACCCGAAAGCCTGAGAAACGGCGTTTTCAATACGTTTTTTCGATCGACAGGGGCCGAGATGCTATAGAAAATCTCGATCGTGGCCCCGGTTTCGAAGGATTCCAGGTCTGCGATTGGAAGCTAAAGCGGGCATCCGTCAACGGGAATCGACGGAACACCCGAAGATTGACAAACAGGATTCCTGGTACGGAACGAGATATGGGTAAGCGACTGTTCGTGGGCAATCTGCCTTTCGATATGAATGAGAGTGAATTGCGGGGTCTTTTCGAGGACGTTGGACAGGTTGCAGATTGCAAGCTGATCACCGACCGCGACACAGGCCGCCCGCGTGGATTCGGCTTCGTCGAGATGTCGACGGATGACGAGGCATCGGATGCGATCAGCAAACTGAACGGTCGCGAGTACCAGGGTCGCGCCCTGAAAGTCAACGAAGCGCAAGAGCGCTCCGGTGGCGGTGGCGGTGGCGGCGGTCGTAGCTTCGGCGGCGGTGGCGGCGGCGGTCGTGGTGGCGGCGGTGGCGGCCGCGGCTTCGGTGGCGGTGGCGGCGGTGGTGGCGGCGGAGGTGGTTATCGCGGCGGCGGCGGCAGTGGTCGAGGCGGTGGCGGTGGTGGCGGTGATGGTGGCGGTGGCGGTCGCTGGTAGTCCGAATCTGACTTAAAGTCAGATATTCCCGAGCCCGGGCGTGTGCGTTGGCATCACGTTCCGGGCTCGAGGTGTATTGGGGGTCCAAAGAGGGAGCAGTCGAAAATTTTCTGGCAACCGGACCGCAGAAATTTTTCACGATAGGTGACAACAACCCCGACCGACGGTGTTATGTAAGCAACGACTTACTTAGCTCCCGCCCGGCATCCAAGGGTAGATGCCGCAGAGCATCCCTCTCTAGACATCGCCCCTGGAAATACGCCAATGCACAGCACAACAAACGGCCTGGTTCAAAAACTTCTCGGATTGCCCATCTTTGAATCCGAGTGGGTCCTCTGGCTACTGCTCGGCCTATCGGTGATCTCGATAGGCATCATTATCGAGCGCTTCTTTTTCTATGCGGCTCGAAAGCTGGATATCGATGCGTTGCGCGTCGAGTTCTCGAACGCGCTGCAAAAGGGCGACTTCGTGGCGGCCGCCAGGGTACTAGAGCAAAAGGACACCCTCCAAACGAGGGTGGTGCTCGCGGGATTGAGTGCGCACGCGAAAGGCCCCGAGTCAGTGGAGGATTTGATAAGCGGCTCCCTTGGCCGCGAGCGCGGACGCTATGAAAAGCGACTTGGATTCCTGGCGACACTCGCGAGCAATGCACCGTATATCGGCCTGTTCGGAACCGTACTCGGAATCGTGAAATCGTTCCGCGATCTGGCGGCCAACATGGCGGAGGCCTCGACCGCCGTCATGGCTGGCATTTCAGAAGCACTCGTCGCGACGGCCGTTGGACTTCTGGTCGCCATTCCAGCCGTCATCGCCTACAACCATTTCAAGGCGAAGGTCAAAGAGGCTGTAACCGACGGTCAAATGCTTGCGCGGGTTCTCCTGGCCGAGTTGAAATCAACCGACACGAATAAGTCCGCAAGCTGAAACGGGCTCACTTCCCCACCCGATTAGTTAAGGAGACATCTCATGGCAAGCCTGGATAACGCCAATGATGACGAAGGGCCGATCGCTTCCATCAACATCGTTCCATTCGTGGACATCGTGCTGGTGCTACTCATCGTCTTTATGGTGACCTCTAGCGCGATCGTGAAAGCGAGCCTTCGGGTAGATCTCCCCAAGGCTGCCAGCGGTGGCAGCAAGGTCGAGTCAACGTTGAACCTTGTGCTGCCATTGAACGGACCGCTCGAACTCAATGGCGAACCGGTTGCTTCAATGGAGACTGCCGCAGCCATCGTTCGTCGCGAAGCGACTGCAAATCCAAAGATTCAAGCAGTCATCGCCGCGGACAAAGGGGTTGAGTACGGAAGAGTGGTCGACCTGATCGATCTCGTGAAGAAAAATGGCATTACCGCGTTCGCCCTTGATGTTGAGCGTGGTACATCGGCAACGCCGGTTCAAACCGCACCCAACTAAACGCAACACATCGGAGCATGACGTTGCATCAAGCCACATCCAAACCGGCCGAATCACCTGTGGCCCGCGAATCCTATCGGGAGCGGAAGACAAAAGAGCGACGGGTTGCCCGGGAGCGCGTCGAGCGCTGGACCACCCACGCACTCGATCCGCGAACGCTAAAGCGGGATCCACTTGCAATGCTGACGCGAACAACGCCGCGACAGCTCGGAGCGATCGCGATTTTCGGTGGACTCGCATTGCTCCTCCACGTCGGGATCGTGATATGGATGATTCGCGGCAACAACAACAACAACCGTATTACAGACGACAAGCCGATCACGATCGAGTTGGCACCGCCTCCTCCGCCCCCGCCCGATCCAGAACCCGAACCACCTGCACCGGAACCGGAGCCCCTGCCCGCTTCCAAACCCAAGCTCGAGCGCATCGCCAAGCCCGAGCCGGTAACGGCAACGCCAGTGCCACCTCCCGAAACACCACCGCCGCCGGATGTGAAACCGCCACCGAGGATCATTGGTCTTTCCCTCGATTCGACGGCAACCGGCGGTGACGGACCGTCCTTCGCGGTGGGGAATACACTTGCCGGTCGAACGGCTCAAAAAGCAGTCGATGCAAAGGACGTTGCCCCAGTTGGTCTGGTTGACGCCGAGCCTTCGCCCGCCGAGCCCAACCGTATTGCATCGAAGATCCCGACGATTGGAGTTCAATTCGGTGCTGCGAAACGCAAAAATCCAAACGAGAAACCATTTTATCCGGCTACGTTGAAAGCCCAGGGCATCGAGGGCACCGTGAGCGTCATCGTTGGCATCAACGTCGCGGGCAAAGTCAAAACCGTCAAAGTTGTCGGGAAAGTTCTCTATCCCGAGTTCGAGGAATCCGCACGAACCTTTGCCATGGCACTCGAGTTCGAGCCCGCCACTCGCAACGGTGCACCTGTCGCCACCAGCATTTCATTCGACATCAAATTCAGGCTTGAAGACCAATGAAAACACATCCTCTATTAGCCCTGATCGGATTGGGGACCGTAGGAGTGTCGATCGGCTGCTCGCCAGACTTCGACCCTTACCTCCGCCTCCAGGATCTTCGGGTCATGGCGATCCAGTCGAATCCGGTTGCACCCGTTCCGGGCGAGAGCACGACACTGACGCCACTTGTTTATGTTCCCGACGGAATGCCCGCGCCCACCTTCGAGTGGTCGTGGTGTCCACTCGTGGGGACCGCCAACGATGGATACCCCTGTCAGTTTACCGAAGCGCAGCTGGCGCAACAACTTCAAGCAGCGGGTGCTGATCCTTCGGTTTTGCCTCCGTACAATCTTGGCACGCAACCGACCGCCGTGTTTCCACACACCCTGCCCCCGGCATGGTTTGCGCCATTTTGCACGCCACCCACGCCGGGTGGTCGAGCTCTCGTCAACTGCAACCTTGGTTTCCCGGTCCAGATCCGGCTTGTGGTGCGTTTGCCCGACGGCAGCGCAACCATCGAATCCGTGCGCACACTGAATCTCCGGCTGGAATCTGAAACCGCTCCCAATTTGAATCCCGTCATTTCCGGAATGTCGGCGATCGAGGTCTTGCCGCGTCCTCCCGGATCAGACCCCAAGGCAGACGCCCCAACGAGGGTGGTAGACACGACAGACGGGACAGCCGCCACGCTGCGACGACAGCGCAACAACAAGATTCGTGTTGCGGTTTTTGCGGATCAATCGCAGCCCTATATCGACAAAGACGAGCGCGGTAGTCCGCTCCCGTCGAACGAACGCCTCTACATCTCCTGGTTCTTCGAAACGGGCGATGCGCGACGCCAAACCAGCAGCTTCATCCCGGGTGAAAGCAATATTGAACGCTTTTTGGAAAACGAATGGCGACCCGAAAGCCCACAGGATTACGCACCAAACGTGTCTCGGGTTTATGCGGTCGTTCGCGACAATCGAGGCGGCGTGAGCTGGCGTGTCACAACAGTCAACCTGCGCGTCGTACCGGAGGACGAGGAATGACATTCCGCACCTCCTCCGTCGCGGTCATTCTTTTGTTGCTATCGGGCTCCGCGAGCGCTCAACCGGATGGCGCCGGCGCACCGATCAAGGACGACTCCAAGCGCGAAGAAGTCCAGGCAACCCAACTGTCCAAGGTCCCAAAGCAGATCGTCTTCGTCGATGCCGAGTATCCGAAGGAAGCCTTCGATAAGAAAATCGAAGCCGATGTGACGCTATTGCTCGATATCGATGCACAGGGCAAGGTCACGCAGGTGGGGATCGCAGAGCCGTCTGCGTTTCCGGAAATAGGATTCGAGGAAGCCGCGATGGTCGCGGCCAATGGATTTCTTTTCGAGCCAGCCGAAATCAACGGAATGCCGGTCGCCGTACAGATTGGCTATCGCTACCGGTTCCTTCAAAAGGTGGTCGTCCCCGCACCAGAACCAGCGCCACCGCCAACGGAGAACGGGGAGACCGGTGCAACACCCGTTGCCCCGGCCGCACCGAAACGGGAATCCGTCGTTAACTTTTCCGGAGTCTTGCTCGAACGAGGAACGCGGCTGAAGCTTTCCGGCTTCAACGTCACGGTGTTTCGCGAGATCGAGGGAAAAACCGTTGGTTACGAGGCCAACAGCAACGCCGAGGGCAAGTTCGAGTTCTTCGATCTCGATCCGGGCGACTGGAAAGTGCTCATAGAACAACCCGGCTACTTCCCGTTTCGTACCACAGAAAGCGTTGTAGTCGGCGAGGCAACGTCAGTCAGCTACTACGTCGAGCAGGCGTCCTACAATCCGTATGACGTTACAGTCACCGCGGAACGCCCCCGCAAGGAAGTCAGTCGAACCGTCATCAGCGCCAAGGAGATCGACAAGGTGCCGGGGACCGCGGGCGATCCGCTGGCAGTCATACAAAACTTTGCCGGCGTCGCACGCGCACCGTCATTCAGCGGCCAGGTCATCATCCGTGGTTCGGCCCCCGAGGATTCAAAGTTCTTCGTCGATGGCATTGAAGTTCCCGCCATCTACCACTTCGTCGGTCTGCGAAGCGTACTTCCCATCGGTATGCTGGATGGAATCGATTTCTACCCTGGCAACTTTGGCCCCGAATTCGGTCGCGCCATCGGCGGTATCATTGACGTACGGACCAAGCATCCGAAACCGAAGAAGATCGGGGGCTATGCGGACATAAGCCTTCTCGACACCGGCCTCTACCTTGAAATTCCGGTTGGCGAGAAGGCCTCCCTCGCACTCGCCGGCCGTCGCAGCTACATCGATGCGATTCTCAACGCCGTCGTGCCTTCGGATGCATCCGTCAATTTGATCAGGGCGCCTCGGTACTACGATTACCAGATCCTTGGTACCTATCGACCGACCCCGGAGCATGAACTCCGCCTGTTCATGTTTGCCTCGGACGACAAGCTGGCCCTGTTATTCGAAAGTCCCGGAGAAGCCGACTTCAGCTTGACCACGGGACGCCTTTCGGTTTCGAATTCCTTTCAACGCATCATCCTCTCCGACAAGTACGTTCCTGGAACGCGATTCTCAAATCACATTCGCGTGTCGGCTGGTGAAGACAACTTTGACTTCGACGCAGGTGATCTATTTTTCAAGCTGCACTGGAAGCAGTTCCAGCTACGCGAAACCGCCGAATTTGTCGCCACGGATTGGCTGACCGTTCGAGTCGGCTCCGACTCGGCCTACCGAACGGTCGATGGCGACATCCGCCTTCCTCCGCCACCCAAGGAAGGCGAACCGATGGTGAATGGACCACCCGACTTCGACAATTCGTTTGCCACAAAATTCACCAATCGAGCTGCCTGGTTTCCGGGTCTATTCGCCGAGGGAGAAATCACGGCGGCCAAGGGACTCAAAATTTACCCGGGCGCTCGTCTTGAGTACTTCTCACGCAACGAAGCCGTTCTGTTCTCGCCCCGGTTCACGACCCGCTACCAGATTTCGGATAAGTTCTTGCTAAAGGGCGGCGTCGGCCTGTTCGTGCAAGAGCCGCAACCGGATGAAACCGACGACGGGTTTGGGAATCCCAGGCTCAAACAAGAATTCGCCGGACACTATTCCATCGGCATGGAGTACCAACCCCGGGTACATCTCAAGTTCGACACCACGGCCTTCTACAAGGACCTCTTCGACCAGGTCAGTCAGACCGGCATGTTGCCGCCGAACATCTACAACAACGGCGGCTCGGGTCGCGTCTATGGACTTGAAACGGTCATCCGTCACGAGTTCTTCAACAACTTCACAGGATGGATCGCCTACACCCTTTCGCGTGCTGAACGAACCGACTTCGGATCGACCGAGCGTCGCCTCTTCGACTACGACCAGACACACATTCTTACCCTCATCGCGAGCTACGTGCTGCCACGCAACTGGCAGATCGGTTCGCGCTTCCGCCTCGTCAGCGGCAACCCAATCACCCCGGTGGACCGCGCCGTCTACAGCGCGAGCGAAGATCGTTTTCAGCCCGTGTTTGGCCAGCCCAACTCCTCTCGTGAAGGGGCGTTCCACCAACTGGACATTCGCGTCGACAAACGGTGGATCTACGACGCCTGGATTCTCGGCGTATACCTCGACATTCAAAACATCTACAACCGCGCCAACCCCGAAGGACGCAACTACAACTTCGACTACTCGGATTTCCAACCGCAACAAGGCTTGCCGATCTTGCCGATCCTTGGCATTCGAGGGGAGTTCTAGTCATGATGAAATCCTTCACACTCGCATCGACGGCTCTCGTTGCCCTGTTGACCTCGGCCGCCGATCCGTCGTTGGCCCTCGGCGACGAATTGCTCGAATCACCGGGATTGCACCAGGGGTACTACGCTTCCCTGGGAATCTATGGACTGAGCACCATCAACTGGGAAGAAGGCGATCAGCTTAACGGGGCCTGGTTCGGTACCGGAAACGCATTGCGACTTGGACAAATGGTGACCCGAACGTTGGGATTGGGCCTCGCCATCGACTGGGGCGGCACCGAGGGGGAAGCGAACGGCCGAAAGCAAACCTCTTCCATCGGTGCGCTTTCCATGGAAGGGCAATGGGTGCCGATCGATCGATTGTCGCTCTTGGTTGGAACAGGCGTTGGATTCGCCCAGTACAAGTACAACAAGATCTTGCCGGATGAACCCGAGGCACTGCGCGGTGGCGCCGGAGCGATGTTTCTGCTGGGCGCAAGCTACGACTTCTTCCCTTACCGTAAACCCCTGTCCGGCGGACTTGCGCTGAGCCCGACGGTCCGCGTCCGGTTCTTGCCTTCGGAGACGGCCGATATGTTGGGTGTTTTCTTTGGACTCGACATCACCTGGTGGACGGGTCTGCCGAAAAACCAGTTGGATTTGCCGCCCGATCGCGCGTTCTAGTCGAGGAACGATCGAACAAAACCGGCTATCGCCAACAGGCAGCCGACAACGGCCAGCAGGAATCCCGCCGCGCCAAGCTTGAACCACAGGGAAAAGGACCCTATCTCGTCAGGGGACAACCCCTGATGGTGACGCACGGGACTGAGCCACCACCTTGCGGGTACCGTACCACGCGCCTTCAACACGCGGTATAGTACGAGGTGGTACATCAACCCGGTGGGCGTTCCCAACAAGAGTCCGACGGCCGCGGTCACCAATCCCACGATCGCCAGCGTCTCGAAATCGAGCAGCGCCACCAACGCCAAGAACACAACCGTACCCAGTACTAAGAGCGATTCAATCACGAGACTTCAGGGCGGATCGAAAGTGTAGCGGACTTCCTGTCACATCGATACCGGGACCTTCGACTCGATCCGGTGTTACAATCGCGGTGTGACAACAACCCTGCAAATTGTCAGCGCCGAAACACCGATCGCGGTCTTCTCGAAATTGTCAGACGCGCTTTGCCTTGAGGCCCAACGCGCTGTTCAAGAACGGAACGCATTTTTTTGTGCGCTTTCCGGCGGAACAACCCCCGAGCCGCTCTACCAGGACCTGGCCCGGCGTCCCGATTTTCCCTGGCAGAAGACTCAGGTGTTTATCGTGGACGAACGTTGCGTGCCCGAGGACGACCCACGTTCC
>Ga0105046_10000270_pt1 | contig 68116 bp, 55 predicted proteins | sample MAT03_FD_78385 | JGI IMG/M metagenome (GOLD analysis project Ga0105046, IMG submission 78385) | Freshwater microbial communities from Lake Fryxell liftoff mats and glacier meltwater in Antarctica - MAT-03 (megahit assembly) | ecosystem: Environmental > Aquatic > Freshwater > Ice > Liftoff...
CTTCGCCGGCAACGCCGCGAAAAAAGCCCACGCCCTGCGCGCCAGGCTCCCGTCCGACGCCTGGGTCCTCGCCGACGACAGCGGACTCTGCGTCGACGCGCTCGACGGCGCTCCCGGCGTCGAATCGGCGTATTATGGCGGTCCCCAGCACGACTCGGCTGCCAATCTGCGAAAACTGGTGGAGGCCATGCGCGGCATCGCGCTGGATCGGCGTGGGGCCCGATTCGTTTGTGTGCTCCTGCTCGCCGGCCCCCACGGCGAGGAGCGCTCCGTCGAAGGCCGGAGCGAAGGCTCGCTCCTACCCGACCCCCGCGGAGGTGCCGGCTTCGGCTACGATCCCCTTTTCGTGCCGGTCGATTCGAGCCTGAGCTTTTCCGAGATGTCCGAGGCCGCGAAGAACGCGGTGAGTCATCGCGGCCGCGCATGGGCGCTTCTCGCGGATTATTTCCATCGCCGAGGCACCGGAGATAAGGACGGGAAAACGCAGCCCACGCATCCATGACCGTGCTGGGCCTCCTCCTCTTCGCGAGCGGAGCGTGGGCGCTGCTTTTCACCCGGCGGTTGCTCCGCCTCCCCTCGACGCTCACGTGGATGACCGTCGCCGGCGCACTCTGGCTGGTCGCACTTTGCTGGATACCGTTCGGGGTCGCGCGAGGTGTCGGGTTGTCCGCCTCGCCATGGATCGCGCTGCCGGTTTTTCTTTCCCTCCTGGCGTTCGAACACGGGCGGGACCGCCGCGCCTGGGCCGCTTCGTGGCAGGAAATCCGCGGATGGCTGCACCGTGTTTTCCAGCGACCTCGTCGAGCGTGGACGCTGGCGGGCATCGCCCTGCTGCTCTTTCATGGGACCGGGCATTATTGGCACTGCCTGCGCGAAGCCGACGGCGGTTACTGGAGCGCGGGCGCAGGTTGGGAAGACCAATCGTTCCACACCGCCCTGGCGACGTCGTTTGCGCTGGGCGACAATCTCACCCGGCTGAGTTATCCGCACCTGCCCGCGTGGCCGCTGGGGTATCCGTTTCTCCCCGACTTTCAGGCGGGCTGGTTTTACGCCGCCGGGCTGCCCCTACCGCTCGCTTTCTGGTTGGGAAACACGCTGGCGTCCGGGCTTTTTCTGCTCGCCGCGTGGAGTCTGCTTCATCGCTGGCTGCAGACGCGCGGCGCCGCGCTCCTTGCCCTCGTTCTCTGGCACCTCGCGGGAGGCTGGGGCCTTGCCTATCTGTTTCACGAGTGGTCACAGTCGGGATCGTTCGCGTCGGCTCTCTGGGCCCACGACTACGCCAACGATTGGGCGCTCGAGCTTCACTTTCACAATCTGGTGACCGCGATCGTCTGGCCGATGCGCGTCGTCCTCTACGGGCTGGCGATTGCCTGCACGCTGGTTGTGCTCCTGCGAGAGCTGCTCGCTCGCGCGGATACGTCGCTCAAAGGATTCGTTTTCGCGGGAGCGCTGGCCGGCACGCTCCCGCTGATCGGCGCGCACGCCCTCGTCGTTCTCGCGTGCGCGGTCATCCCCCTGGCACTGTTTCACCGACCCTACGCACGCCTGCACGCGTGGTGCGCAGCCGCGGCGGCGGGCGCACTGTTCACCCTCCCCCAACTTTTTTGGATGCGGCAGCAACTCGGCCAATCGGATCCGCCCTTTCTGCGCATCGCCCCCGGGTGGATGGCGGGATGGGGAGGGTCGAACCCTCTGGGAGAGCTGGCGAGTCATTGGGCGTGGAACACCGGAGCGTGGGTGACGCTGGGTTTCGCCGCCTGGTTCTTCGCCGGTCGCCATTTCCGACGCGAAACCGTCGGTTGGTGGGCGATCCTACCGATCGGCTTTGTCGTGGTGTTCCAACCCTACGTCTTCGACAATTTGAAACTCTTCGCCGCCGCGGCGCTGGCTGCGGCCGCCGGCTGCGCGTGGTGGGTTCGACGGTTTTGGCAGGGCGGAATCCTCGGCCGAGGAGTCGCCGTGGGGCTGTTTTTCCTGTTCGCCGCTTCCGGTCTGCAATCGATCGTCTCCGAAGCCCGCACACCGGCGATGATCGTGGACGCCCCGGCGCGCACCTTCGCCCGCGAGGTCGCCGCACAAACGCCCCGCGACGCGCTCATTCTCACCGGACCGCAACTCAATCACCCCGTTCTCCTGCTCTCCGGCCGCCGAGTCGTCGCCGCCAATCACTCTGGCCTCACGCTGCACGGCGTCCCCCACATGCTCGATCGCACCGGGGAAGTCGCGCGCATCTACGCCGGCGAACCCGACGCCGACGACCTCCTGCGCAAACTCCAGCCCCAATGGATCGTCATCGGTCCGATGGAACGCGTGGAATTTCCCCGGTTGAACGAAGCGTACCTCCATCGGATTTCCGAACGCGTCCTTCAATCCGGCCCGTGGGAACTCCGGCGCATCGGCCCAACTCCCCGCGGAGATTGAAGCCGCCCCTCTCGTCACGGCACCAATTGCAATCCTTGGGCCACGAGAGGAAATGGATTAATTGCTGCTCGGACTAAACGAAAGCAAGACTCCGTATCCCTTTCGAAAGTTCAGGCGACGGCCTCCAGCACTACTTTAGGATGTTTCGCTGCGACGCGAAGCAATACACGCGCCGCGCCGGTAGGTTGGCGACGTCCCTGCTCCCAGTTCTGAAGCGTGTCTAAGCTGATGCCGAGCATCCGAGCGAATTCCGACTGGCTGAACTTCAGTCGTGAACGAATAACGACGATGGCGTTTGGCTCAATACGGTCCGCACGCACGGCGACATTTTTGTTTCCGTTAAGATAAGCGCCCGCTTCACGGATGCCTTGAAGTAGCCCCTTCAATTCGGATTTTTTCATGGGAATTCTGCTTTGACGGTTTCTGCGATCTGGCGAAGGAAGTCTTTGGGTAGATCCGTCACACGACTCTTAGCGTACGCGTAGATGAGCAGGATCGTGTTCTATGCGGCGACCTGGTAGTAAACGACGCGGGCACCTGCACGTTTTCCGCGACCGCTCAGAGGTCGACGCAACTTGCGTAAACCTCGCGCTCCCGGAATGAGATCCCCAGCCCCAGGATCGAGAATAAGCGCGAGCTCAAGTTCAAGAATGTCGCTCTCGGAAAAAACCCGCAATGCGGATTTCTCGAATGCAGGCATCCTGACGAACTCCATGACTTAAAATATCCGCCAATGGCGGATAGCTGCAAGCAGGAATTTCCTCGGCAACTCTGGTAAAATCTCGGCCTTTGGACGCCTCTCGTTCGCCGAAAATAAGAGTAGAAACAACTCAATCGGGATGGCCAAATTAATCCCCGCATTCTAAAATCGCACGCACTCAACCCTTCACCGCCCCGGCCACCACACCCTTCACGATCTGCCGCTGCAGCAGCAGGTAAACGATCAGAATCGGCAGGGTGACCAGGACGATCCCGGCAAAGAGGGAGCCGTAAGCGCCGCGATATTGGGCCGTGATCGAGAGATTGGCGAGGCCGAGCGGGAGGGTTCGGGCACCGCCGTCGACATCGCCGCTGGTGAGCATGAAGGCGAAAAAATACTCCTTCCACACCCCGATGAACTGAAAGATCGCCACCGTCACCAACCCGGGTCGCGCCAGCGGTAGGAGCACCCGCCAAAAGGCCGCAAACTCCCCGCAACCGTCGATGACGGCGGCTTCGTACAGCGTACGCGGAAGCGAGCGGAAGAAACCGGCCAGGATGAAGATCGCAAAGGGCAGCCCGTTCGCAATATACACCAGGATCAGTCCCCATCGCGAGTTCAACAGACCGATCGCCCGCAGTTCGAAGAAAAGCGGGATCACCGCTAGTTGCGCAGGAATCATCAGACCCGCCAAAAACAGCCAGAACACGCCCTTGCCGAGGGGATGATAGAACCGGGTGAGTGCGTAGCCCGCCATCGCCCCCAGCATGACGATTCCCGCCACCGAGACGAACGTCACGAACAGGCTGTTAAGCAAATAGTCGCCAAAGCGCGCCTCTTTCCAGGCCTGAGTGTAATTTTCCGTGCGCAACGCGTCCCAAGGCGGAAGCGCAAAGGCATCGCGATAAATGGCCGCATCGTCCTTAAACGATGAATACGCCACCCAAAGCATCGGGTACATCACCCAAAGCGCGTAGGTCGCCAGGAAAGCGAAGATCAGACGTTGCCGAACGAGCGCAGCCATCGAATGGGTTACACCCCTTCCCGCCCCTGCCACCTACGATGATGGGCGCACCAGACAACGAGCCGCAGCCGAAAACGCATTCCTCATCGATAGCACGCACTCGCGCGCGAAACCAGTCGAACTATTTGCCGCGTTCGTCCTTCACGTCGGGCGACTCTTCCGCCGCGCTCCCGCCCAGCGGTCCTTCGCCGATTTGCGCGAGAACGTAGTCGGCCACAATTGCAGGATCCGACTGGGCGCGCACCCCTTCGCGAAACGGCTCCTGCATCACCAGGCGGGAGAGCCGCGCGAGGCATTTGAGGTGGGCGCGGTCCTGGTCGTCGGATCGGATGACGAGCAAGATCGCCACTCCTACCGGCTGACCGTCCGGCGATTGCCACTCGACCGGCGAATGGAGGCGCGCGATCACGATCGAATTCGCCGTGACGTGGTCGGTCTGGCAATGAGGCACCGCGAACCCGTCGCCAAAATCCGTCGGATGGGTGTCCTCGCGTCGCCAAATCGCGTTCTCGATCGCATTCGGATCCTGGGCACGCCCGGCGAGCTGCAGCGCCTGGACCATCGCATGAATGACACCCTCCTTGCTGCACGGCTCGGCCAAATTCACAACGAGCTCGCCGGTGAGCATCGGAAGCGTTCCCCGCTCTTCCGCGAGAGTCGCCAGCACCGCCTCCCGGGTCGACGCCTGCAGCGCACGCTCCGTTCTGCCCACACAAACGCGGAAACTCAGGTCCGCGAGCGCCGCCTTGGTCGCGGCGATCCTCGGCGCGGCCAGACTGATCTCATCCAGCTCCAAACCCACCAGGAGCGGCAGCGCCGCGGCGTTTTCCGCCATTTCGCCGCAAAGCCCGATCCATCGACCTCGCGCGTGCGCCGCCGCGATCAGGTGACGGAGCAGGCGGAGAAAGGCAGGATGAAGCGGACCGTAGCGGTCGGAAACCTTGTGATTCTCGCGATCGGCCGCGAAAAAGTACTGCGCCAAATCGTTCGTCCCGAGGCTGAAGAATTCCGCTTCCTCGCACAGTTCGAAGATCTGATACGCCGCCGACGGGACCTCCAGCATCAAGCCGAGAGGCATGCTTTCGCCACAGCTCGTTCCCTCGGCGCGCATAGCCTCTCCGGTGCTCCGCTGGAGTGCCCGGACCGCCCTCGCCTCCTCCACCGTGGCCACCATGGGGATCAACACCTTCAGCGGCCCGTGACGCGCCGCCCGCCACAACGCCCGAAACTGAATCGCGAGCAAATCGCGAAACTCGTCGTAAAGGCGAACTCCGCGGTATCCGAGAAACGGATTTGTCTCCGTCGGCAACCCCAGAAACGGGACGGGCTTATCCCCTCCGATGTCGAGGGTCCGAATGATGACCGGTCGACCGGCGGCCGCCCGGACCACCGTCGCATACTGTTCGTACTGCTCCTCCTCGCTCGGCGGACCGGGGCGGTCCATAAAAAGCAGCTCGGTCCGGAAGAGACCGATCCCTTCCGCGCCTCGTGCAAAAGCGAGGGCCGCTTCCGGGGCCGAAGCGATATTGGCCGCCACCTCGAGGCGTCGTCCGTCCTTGGTCATACCCACCCGGCCGATCGCACTCGCCGCAATCCGTTCCAAAGCGGCCGCATGACGAAACTCTCCCACGAAATACGCGGAGACTCCCGGAGTCGGATCGACCACGAGAACGCCCGCCCGTGCGTCGAGAATCGACGGGCGACCCGCGTGAGCCCAAAGCGCATCCACCTTTACCCCTGTCAGTGTGGGGATACCGAACGAACGCGCGAGAATCACCGTATGCGACGTTTGTCCCGCATGACCGAGCACCAAGCCTCGCAATTGCAGCCGATCCAACGCCAGAAAACGACCCGGCGTCAGCCGCTCCGCCACCACGATCGACGGAACGGCCATCGGAACCATCGGCGTCTCGGCCGACGAGCCCGAGAGCGCCGCCGCGAGTCTCTCTGCGATATCCTCCAAATCGAGCACTCGCTCCCGGAGATACACGCTCTCCGCCTCCGCCAACCGAGCGGAGTGGTGAGCGATCGCGGCCTGCACCGCTTGTCGAGCCGAAGCGCCCGAATCGATTTTTTTCTTCACCTCCTCATTCAAGGAGGGATCGTTCAGCAAACTGCGGTGGGCCTTCAAGACGTCGGCAGCGGCGCCTCGGGAAACGAGAATTTGCCGATCGTACGACGTCTGCACGGACGCCAGCGCCGTCGCCAGCCGGGTGCGTTCCTCCTCCGGCGACTTCGCTGGCTCGGTTGGCATCGCAGACGGCGGTGCACTGGCGCGAACCGTCACGAGGATGCCTTGACCCAATCCGCGGCAGGCAATGGCGCCGAGATGAGGAGAACCCACGCCCGCTGCCAGCAGGGAGCGGGGAACCGTCGACGACGCGGCCCCGTGGGACGATTCAGGCATTGTCTCGTCGCATCGAAGAAAGGCTCCCGCCAGATAGGCCGTCAACGCTTCACCCGCCATCTCTTCGTCCGGCCCCGCGACGGTCAACCGGCAAGGATCGGTGTGACGCGTATCGGTCCCGACCAACGCCAGCACGCTACGCGCATCTGCGGAGCGGCCGGTGCGCTCGTTGAACAGGGTGACCCTGGAAACAAACGTTGCGACGAATTCCGCGAGGTGACTCGCCGGGCGGGCGTGCAATCCATGAATCAGCGGGAAGGGGAAGGAGTGGGTTCGAGCCATGGCGATTGAACGAAGCGCGGAACGAGCCTATTGCCGGGATCCATGACGGATCCAAAAAAGAAGGCGGCCTTGTTCTCCGGCCCTCCCATGTCGAACGCAATCGTCGCACCCAAGACCAATGCGAGCAGAACGGCATTGCCCTGCCACATCGTCTTCAGCCATACCCCCAGAAACGCCATCGACTCCAAAATCGGCACCCCGATCGCCTTCAGCATCGGCACGCCGACGATGCACGAAAAAACGATCGGAACGATCGGAATCGGCAGCATGAGCGCAAACGCCGCCGCGCCGATGTCCAGAATTAGCTTCGGCACCGGACTCGACGAAAAGTCGGGACCTTGGGGCGACATCGGGGCGAAAGGGCTTGCCAACACGATCGGAATCCCAATGCACGCGATGAAGATAATGGTAAAGGAGACGCCGGTCAGCAGAAAGGTTTTAACCTGAGGTAAGCTTTCTTTCATGCGAGGAGAGCGGGTAAACGCGACCGAACGGCGATCGATGAGACAATTCCAGGAATTGAGGGAGAAGAAACCCTGCCATCGATTGCATTAATGCACCTTCCAGCGTCACGGGGCGGAGAGGTTAAACAAACCCAACTCACTCACGGAGTCGAGCGCGAGGAACGGACGGGGATCGGATAAACCCGATCGACAATTCTACTGCACTAGCGTGCACGCGAGAACCCTGCAGCCCTTGAGGTCGAGTTTGCCGGTGCCCAGCATGGGAATCCGCTCCACGCGGCACACGGTCTTGGGAATCCATAACGAAGGCAGGCCCGCTTCGCCGAGTTTGTCCCGAATCCGCTCGGCGGTCAGATCGAGTGTCGTCAGCAAGACTAGCGCCTCGCCTTTTGCGAGATCGGGGACGCCGACCGCCACGACCGAAGGACCCTCCGACTGATCGAGGTCGAAGAGTTCGACAAGCTTCTGTTCGATCGTGCCGTGCGGGACCATTTCCCCCCCGATTTTCGAAAATCGGGAAAGACGCCCTTCGATGAAGAGAAAACCGTCCTCGTCGAAACGAGCGAGATCGCCCGTCACAAACCACCCCTCCCGCAGGGCCACGGCGGACTTTTCCGGATCGCTCAGGTAGCCGCCGAAAACATTGGCGCCGCGGAAAAGAAGCATGCCCGTATCGGTCGATTTTCTCGCCGCAAACGTTTCCGGATCCACGATTCGAGCGGTCATCCCGGGCACCATCCGTCCGACCGAACCCGAACGCTTTCCCGATTGAAAATCTGCGGACTCGGTCAAAAGCGGGGGATCCGCTTGATTGACGTTGGTGACCGGAGTCGTCTCGGTCAGGCCGTAGCCCTGCATGATCTCGAGGTGATGTTTCTCGAAAAACATGTCGACGAGTTCCTGTGTCAACTTCTCTGCGCCCGAAATCACCAGATCGAGGGAGCGCAGTTCCCCCCGCTCGGCCCGTTTCACGAGCGGTCGAAGAAACGTGGGGGCGCCCACCATCGCCGTCGCTCCCTCCTCCGCGATCGCCTCCACGATTTTGCGAGTCTCCAGGGGACTCGGAACGGTCACCAATCCGCAGCCGCGAATCATCGGGTACCATAGCGTTATGGTAAAACCGAAGCTGTGAAAGATGGGCAGGCACCCGAGAATCACCGCGCTGTCCGGGAGAATCGAAAGCGAGGAAATCTGCCAGCAGTTCGCCAGCAAATTTCGGTGGGTTAAAACCACCCCCTTCGGTTCCCCGGAACTTCCGCTCGTGAACAACAGGCCCGCCTCCTCCCGATCGCCCGTTAGGGGAAGACCCAGGAGCCTGGGAATCAGCTGATTGGGTAGCAGCCAGACCGCCACAAGCCAGAGGACGATGGAGCGCTTGCCGCCCGCCGCGGCAATCTCTTCCTTCAAATCCAAGGTGCGCTCCGGCCAAGGAAAAGCCGCGACTTTGGTCTTCATGACGGCGGCGGAGAGCACCGTAACAATCCCGCCGATACGCATGGCCGCCTCGACGGAAGCCTTGCCCGCGGTGAAATTCAGATTGACCGGAATCTTTCCAGCGCAGACCACCGCCAGATTGGCGATCGTGGATCCGGCGCCGGGCGGGAGCACGATTCCCACGCGGCGCTCGGGAACGGTTTTGCGAAGCCGGCGGGAAAGCGCGGCTGCGGCCGCGAGCACCTGGCCGGCCTTGACCGCCCGCCGACCGACCGAGCGATCGACCATTGCCACCCGCCAGGGCCGTTTGCCGAGTGCGCGAACGCACTCGCGCCCCAAGTGTCGTTTGAGAACCGGACGTTCCTCGAAAGCGGCCGCGCCCAGATCCAGCAGCGCCTGGCGAACCCCGAGCGAAGAGACCTCGTCCGCCGGTAGAGGTACACCCCATTCGACGAACACCGGGGTGGGCAACAGTCGCGGCGATTTGAAGAGGAGTTTGTTTCCGGAGTACGAAAAAATAGACCCCCAGATGCCGTCGTGGACGACCGGGATCACGGGAACCTTCGCCTTCCGCGCCATCAGCGCAAACCCCTCGCGGACGCGCTGCAGCTGTCCGATGCGCGAAATCGAGCCCTCAGGGAAGAGACACACCACTTCGCCCGCCTCGAGCGCTTTGACCACCCGCCGGGTGGCGTCCAACGCACTATCGGGGGAAATAGCGATCGTGCCGGTGACGCGGTACAGCCAGCCGAAGACACGGTTGGAGCTGCGCACCGCTTCCGAGCCCACGAAACGCACGCGACGGGAGCACGCGGATTGGATCAACGCGGGATCGACATACGAAAGATGATTGGCAACCAAAAGTACCCCACCTGTCGCGGGGATCGACTCGACTCCCCGCGTTCGAATGCGATAAAGAATCGCCACCAACGCTCTGGCCAGAATCTCATAAAACCGGGGTAAGTACGTTCGGCGAAGGGGGGTCTGGGTATCCATGGGGAGCGCGTGGCGACCATCGGACCCGTTCCCCCGGAAGTTTCAACCAAAACGGAGAACTCCGTGCAAACCGGTAGGGGGCCCGCGCTGAGGGGACCAAATAAAACCACGTCCCACCCGATTTTGCGTTGCGATGGCATCGGCTCGTTCCACCCTGTTGGAGCGCTCAACGATGTCGCGTTTCGCTCGGTCGAGCGTGTCGCTCCGCGGGGCTTCCAGAACGGAACTGCTATGAAACTCTTCTTCTCCCTCTTGCTCATCGCGGGTTTGGCGTCGTCGGCCGCACTTAACGCCGGGACAATCTTCTTCGACGCCGCCACCCACCAGCTGACCCCTCCGGCGGGAGTGACCTTCAGCTCGCCCGATGGCACCGTCGTTTACGACACCAAGGAAGGCTTCGGATTTATCGGTGTCTCCGGCCCCGGCTCCAACGCAGAAATCAACGAAGGCCAGAGTCTTCTTCTCACTTTCACTTCCCCGCAGCTCTTTACCGATTTGACCCTGGGGCTTCTTTTCGACGGTGACGAATTTGGCGATGCCGTCGAAATTGCCGGCGCCAGGGTGGACGGATCGCTCTTTCAGTTCACGCTTACACCCAACTCGTCCACAACCGCGATTTGGAACGGACCGGGCTCCTCCGTCTCCAATCTCTCGCCCGCCGAGATCGGTTTCGGTGGCGTCTGGTCGGTCAGCAACCCCTTCGGCGGGCTCGAGGTGAATACCTTGACGCTCTCACCCGTCCCATCCGGCGGCACGGGTTCGGACTTCGGGCTCGTACGCTTCAGCACGACGAATCGCGTCCCCGACAACGCCTCCACGCTTGGCTTGCTGACGCTGGCGCTGATTGGGTTCGCTTTCCTTTCGCGCCGCGCGTTGCGCTGAGGACGTCGGTTCGGTCGGCCCGGTTCGAATAAGAGGGCCTTGTAAACGCTGCGAGCCAGCCGCACCCTCGTGGACGGGATTTTCGGAAAAATACCAAGCGCGCGGCCGCGCAAGCCCGGCCACGACAGAGCGTGGCCCTCCAGCCGGAGCCCGAAAAACTACGTTCCCTTCGCCCGGTCGTTCGCGAGCGCGCGGTCCCATCCGCGAAGGTCGTTTGCCAGCGAAGCGAACCCCGGGAAGTCGTGCTCCAACCGGCGTGTATCCGGCCAAAAGCGACGCACTTCCTGCAACGCGCACACGGTCTCGTGCTCGAGGGTGGGACGATCGGTACCGTAGACGCGATGCTTGAGCTGGGCTCGCGTATACGGCAGGCGGCCACTCGCCTGTCCGTCGATCCAGGCCTGTTCGCTGACGTCGGGATCCGTCGCCCGCCCGCAAAGGTACCACCCCTCGACTGCGGGGACGGCGACTCCCACCCCGCGCAAAACCCGCTCGCGTCCACGCGCCGGCGGCAATTTTTTCGTCGCTTGGCGAAAGACCGCCCGCAGACGGCAGATCCGGCAAAACGGATGAAAGTAGTCGGGACGATCGTGCGCCGCGGTATGCACGACGGAGTCGTCGCTATCCACCACCACCACCAAGCCGTCGGCTTGGGTATTGAAGTGCAGATGACGAACCACCGCAGGCAGGACTTGTGCGACCGAGGGCCAGCCGCGGGCGCGGAGATTCGACTGCACACGAACGAATGGCTTGCGCAAAACCGCCTCGATCAAAAGCGCGATCGCCGCTTCGTCCGCGGGGGACTCGCTCAGAATAGCCAGCTTCATGGCGTCCGTGCACCCTGCCCGTCGAGCCTCGCGCCCAAGAGAAACGAACTCCGATCGAAAACGTTCACTCCGAACGCCCTTCCGCCGACGCGTTCTCGCCACCCGCCTCGGGAATGCCGCCAAGAACGCCTGTGTACCACAGGTCGCCGAGCGTCGCCCCCTCCATCAACTCGGCCAAATCGGCACGATCGGAGAGTTTCGAAAAACGCGCCGCCGGCCCATGCTTTTCCGAAATGACGATCTCTTCCGGATGCTCGCGAAAAAGATCGAGGAGGTAAGGCGAGTAGGTGGTCGCGATGACTTGAACCGGAGCCCTCGTCAACCCCGAGGCGGACGGGTGGCTCAGCCGGTAGATCGCGTCGCGCGCCTCCCGCAGCATCCGCGGATGCAAACCACGATCCAATTCCTCGATACACACGACCGCCGGCGGTCGCGGATCGCGCGAGAGCGCGAGGAGAGCCAGCGCGTAAAGAGTCCCCTGCGACAAATCGTGAGCGGGCACTTCGGTGCCTTCGCCGGCCAGCCGCAGCGCGAGCCGCACGGAGCCCGCTCCCGCTTCGAGCCAGGTCACTTCCTCGTACTCGGGGAGCATGCGGAGCACGTCGCCGCGCCAACCCGAATAGGCAGCGGGGGACGTTTCGCGCCAACGCACGAGCACCGCCGCCAGATTCGCTCCATCCCCGGACAACTCGGCCCCATCCTTAACCGCGGAGGGATGACCGATGGCGGCATGGTCCAACTCGAAACGCCGGACGCTCAGGAGACGCTCGCGCAATCCCGGCCAGTCGTCGATGCCCTGCCCCGTGGGCAGCGGAATCGCCTGCAAGAGATTGCATTTGCTTTCGGAAACGCAGCTCATCGACGCCTCCCAACCGTCATAGGGAGGAAAAAATCGAAAAGTCACCTCCGGTCCGTCGAGGTTGCGCTCGCCCTCCGCGATGTCGCCCGCCAACGGAAGCCGCGCGAGGGTCCGCAATTGCAGGATAGCCTCGATGAGGCTGGATTTGCCCGAACCATTCGGCCCGATCACCAGGTTGAACGGAACCAGGGCAACGGAAGCATGGCGCAACGCCTTGAAGTTGCGGAAGGCAATGGAGGCGATCACCGCGAAAGCCTTCGCCGTTTCTTCGTCCGCGGCAACCGCCGTATCCGTTTTTGAGGCTATTCGATCCGCGAAAGACCCGCTTGGACCTCCGACGATGGTTCGTAAAAAGCGATCGATGTTTAAAAGACACTCGCACTGAGTTTATAATTAACGACTTGCATCGCATCGTGTCCTCTCAAACGAGGGTTAGACTTCGCTCCTAAAAAGGACGATCTGGGCTCGTTCGTCTCCATTGCACCCGGCGACGAACCCGAAGCCGACGTCGCGGTCCGGCAAGGGGTCCGCCTCGACACGGCCTCGGCGATTCGCTTCTACGGTGCGTATCGGAAAAACGGGAGTTACGGTGCGAAATCCGACGGAGGCTCACGGGGATGGAACAACAAACTCGCGGGCGCGCGCTACGATTGGGAGCGGCGCGCAGGCGGCGGCGTCACGCTGATCGGGGAATACCGGACGGTCGCACTCGACAGCGATACCCTCCAGCCCAGCCTCTTTCCTCCTTATTTTGTCTCGATCGCGGAAACCCGGCGCATGAAAGGAGGCAACCTTATCGGTCGCTGGGTGCATCCGCTTGCGAACGAAAGCGAGCTTCGCGTACAGGGTTCCTTCGAGCGGGGTTCGGTGACAGTACTCATGAGGAAAATGTTTGGACGAGGCGAGGCGCGAGAGCGGCCTGCGCGCGGGCGTCGGCGACGCGGATCAAACCGGCGAGATCGAGGATCAAGGCGACGCGGTTTCGGCCCAACACCTCAAACGGCTGGGGTTTGTGGTGGACATCGTCTCGGACGGAAACGAAGCGCTCGTGGCGATCGCTCAGACCGCCTACGACGTCGTCTTGATGGATTGTCAAATGCCGGGGCTCGATGGGTTCGCGACCACTCGAGAAATCCGCATCCGCGAAGCCGCAGGTTCGCTGCCGCGACTGCCGATCGTCGCGATGACGGCGGGCGCCGCCGAAGGCGATCGCGAGGCCTGTTTCGATTGCGGGATGGACGACTACGTCTCCAAACCGGTGCGGTGGGATGCCCTCCCCGCCCTCTTGCAGCGTCACTTGGTTTCGTACCGATTGGCGACCACATGAGCGGAAATCCGTCGCCTAGACTGCCCGCACTACCACGAGATCGTCGGGATGCAGACAACACCAAACATCGTCGCCGGCGTGAATCGCCTCGACGACCGCGCACTCGTTCGCAACCACTGCCGTCAGCGACGTTCCCCCTAGAGTGACGAGCGTGAGGCGATTGAGGACTCCTCGGAAAATCTCCTCGGACACTCGCGCCGCAAACACATTCTCGTTCTCGAGCCGTGCCTTGGAGACGAGGATTTTCTCCGGCCGGATCGAAACGTCGGCACGGGTGCTGCCCGCCGGCCAGCCAGCCATCGCCACGGTCAACTCCAGCCCGCCTTTCAGCCGGACACGGCCGCTCGTGGCGGTGCGGGAGAGCAGCTCCGCTTCGCGCAGATTGGTCTCACCGATAAAATCGGCGACGAAGGGCGTGCGCGGTCGACGATAAATTTCCGTCGCGGTGCCCACCTGTTCGATCCGTCCGCGATTGAAGACCGCGATCCGGTCGCTCATCGTCAGCGCCTCCACTTGATCGTGCGTGACGAAAACGAACGTCATGCCCAGATGTTTTTGGAGCCGCTTCAGCTCGATCTGCATTTGCTGCCGGAGCTTCGCGTCGAGGGCCGAAAGCGGCTCGTCCAGAAGGAGAACCTGCGGACGCGGCACGATCGCCCGCGCCAGCGCCACGCGTTGACGTTGTCCGCCGGAAAGTTGATGCGGTTTGCGCTGCTCGAATCCGGTCAACGCCACCAACTCCACCACCTCGGCCACTCGTTTCGCCACCTCGGCTGCAGCGGTTTTCTGCATCTTCAGCCCGAACGCGATGTTTTCGCGCACCGTCATGTGCGGGAAGAGCGCGTAGCTCTGAAACACTTGATTCACATTGCGTCGATAGGGTGCGAGGTGCGTAACGTCGTCGCCTCCGATCGAGATCGTTCCTTCGCTGGGCGTTTCGAATCCGGAAAGCATGCGCAACAGGGTCGTCTTGCCGCAACCGGAGGGGCCGAGCAGAGTCACGAACTCGCCGGCCTCGACGACGAGATCGACGGCGTCGACCGCCGTGAACGACCCAAACCGTTTGGTGACGCCGCGGATTTCGATCCTGGCACTCATGGCGTTCGGCTACTCCGGCGTTGCACCCACGCGTAGGCCACGACGAACAGAAGAGTGAAGACGACGCCCAGCGCCGCACCGAACGGCCAGTTGCGCGCGCGAAAGAACTGATTCTGGATGACGTTTCCGATCATGGGAACCTGGGCCCCTCCCATCAAATCGGTAATCGCGAACATTCCGATCGCCGGCACAAAAACCAAGAGGATTCCCGCCGCGATGCCAGGCCAGGTGAGGGGAACGATCACTTCCGAGAACGCGCGGATCGGACCGGCACCCAAATCGTAGGCGGCTTCGACCAGCGCATTGTCCACTTTCTCGGCGCTCGCGTAGATCGGCAGGATCATGAAAGGCAAATAAGCGTAGACCAGGCCGACCACCACCGCGCCCGGCGTATAAAGCAGCGGCAGCGGCGCGGAAATGAGGTGTGCGTATTGGAGAAGACCGTTGAGCAAACCTTCGTCTTTTAGAATCGCGATCCAGGCGTAGGTGCGGATGAGAAAGCTCGTCCAGAAAGGCACCATTACCAACAAGAGCAGGCGATTCCGCGCCCGCTCGCTGCGGCGGGCAATATACCACGCGACCGGAAAGCCGATCGCGATGCATAGCACGGTCGTAAGCGCCGCAAATCCCACCGATCGACCGAGGATGCGCAGGTAGATCGGCTCGAAGACCCGGGCGTAATTCTCCCAAGAGAACGAAAAAACGACCCGACCCAAATCGTCGCGCTGGCAAAAACTGTATACCACCACCACTCCCATCGGCACGACGACGAACGCGAACAGCCACAGTACCAAAGGAGTCAGGAGCAACCATCCCCACAGCCGAGGTCGACGACCGTGGAGATTTTCCCTTTCGGGAAGAGCGAGGGGCTGCATGCGTGCGCCGGCGTCGTGGAACGGAGACCGGGGCTAGTTGGAGTTCTTTAGGTCGGTGACGAGTTCGTCGATGAGCGCGCCGGTATCGCCCAGGTGTCGAAACGTATCGAGTTTCCGAGGATCCTTCGGATAGCTCGCCGGATTGGCCAGTTGCTCCGGAGTGAGGAGCTTGCGCGCCTCGCCATTGGGGTTGGTGTAGGGAAACTCCTTCGAAATCGTCGCGCTGACGTTGGGGCGCAGAATATAGTCAATGAACGCGTGGGCCGCGGCGGAATGTTTCGCCCCCTTCGGTATCGCCAGAATATCGACGAACTGATGCGCCCCTTCCTTGGGCAGCACGTAGGCGAACTTCTTGTTCTCCTGCCACAGGAGTGCGGCCTCCCCGCCCCACACCAGACCGAGATCGACGTCGCCGTTCAACAACGCCGTCTTGGGGCTGTCCGAATCGAAGAGCTTGATCAGCTTGAACCACTTTGCGAGCAGCGGCCGGGTTTCCTTGAGGTTCTTCGGAGTGATCTCGTTCAGGGGATAACCGAGAACGTAGAGTGCCGCGGTCACGAGTTCGCGACCGTCGTCGACCACGACAATGCGCCCCTTGTTCTTCGGCGAGAAGAGGTCCACGATCCCGGCGATGGGCTGCTTCACCTTCTCCGTGTTGACGACTATTCCCACCGTGCTCGCCATGTAGGGAACGGTGTATTTTTGCTCCGGATCGTGGGGCATTCTCGTGAACTGCGGCAGCAGATTCTTGAAGCCGGGCAGTTTCTTGTAATCGAGCGGCAGAAGGAGATTATTTTTAATCAACGCCTCCGCAATGTAGTCGGGGGGTTGGATGAGATCGTAGATCGTCCCGCCGGCGAGCATCTTGGCGAGCATCTCCTCGCCCGAAGCGAAGGTCTCGTAATTGACCTTGATCCCGGTTTCCTTGGTGAATCCGTCGAGCACGGCCTGCGGGATGTATTCGGACCACGCGAACAGATTCAGTTCCTTATCGGCGGCGCGAACCGCGAGCGAAAGCGTCAGCGCGGTAAACGCGCCGAGCACCAAACGGAGATTACGGTGGATCATAAGGAAAAGACGGAGGACACGGTTCGACTTATCGGTGTCGACTGAGCTTGCGGAGGTGAGCGGTGAAGAGCACGAAGGCCACGGTCGCGAGGATAAACAGCGCGGACAACGCGTTTAGCATCGGGTTCAGACCGACTTTGGCCATCCCGAATACCACCAAGGGCAGCGTCGCCGAGGAGGCGCTGGCTGTAAAGAAGGTGATGATCAGCTCGTCCATGGAGAGCGTGAAAGCCATCAAACCGCCGGAAATAATCGCCGGCCATAAGCACGGCACGATCACCAGCCAGAAGGCCTTGAACGGCGTCGCTCCCAGGTCCAGCGCCGCCTCCTCAAGCGCCGGATCCAGCCCTTGGAGGCGCGCTTGCACCGCCACCAGCACAAAGGGAAACGAGAAGGTCGTGTGAGCCACGATCACCGTGAGAAATCCCAGTTGCAGGGAGACGGTGGTGAAGAAAATCAGAAAACTAATGCCCATGACGATCTCCGGCATAATCATGGGCACCGCCACGAGCGTCTGCAGAGTGCGCGCAAAACGGTATCGATACCGATGCAACAACCACGCCCCTACCGTGCCGATCGCCACTGACGCAAGAGTGGTCACCGTCGCGATAATTAGACTGTTCTGGAGGGCCCCCATGAGTCGTGCGTGCTGCCAGACTTCGCGGTACCAGCGCCAGGTAAAACCCTCCCAAAGAATATTCAGACGGGAGGAATTGAACGAATATACGATCAAGACCCCGATCGGAAGATACAGAAAAAGAAACACCAGGGCCGTCCACCCACCCAACGCCGCGTTCATCAGCTTCAAACCGGAGGGCAAACGGAAACGGGAAGGTGACTCCATGGCACGGGAAACGAAACGCAGTCCCCCGGTTCTGCCTCCGCCTCAAAGCGACCGCAAGCTCACACCCGCAGACGCGCTTTTACCGTCCGCCGATCCAAATCGAGGCGGCGGGCGGTCGCCGCGACGGTCCCCGTTCGAGAATGAACGTGTCGGGTGTAACGGCGAAGGACCTCTTCCGCCGTGACCTCACCCAACTCGATAATCGCATTCCAATCGTCCTCACCCGTCGCCTTGAGCGATGCGGTCGGCCGATACTCCCCGCGCAAAACCAGACTCCGGATGCACCGCTCGGGTTCGCGATAGTTTCCCGGCCAGAGATAGGTCTGCCCCAACGTCTTCTCGATCCATTTGACCGCGTCGCGCGCAAAACGTCGGCCTTCCTCCGGTTCCAGCAGTCGACCGGCGATATGTGCGACCATAGTGGCGAGATCGCCCGGCGATGCGTCCAACTGCTCGCGAAATGTCGGCGTCGTCAGCCCGTCCGAGCAGAGACGATAGAAAAAATCCTCCCGAGGAAGGCCTGCCTTTGTGGTGCACCTCCGGAGGATTCAAAGCGATTGTCTCTGCACCCGATTCCCTTCGCGCTCCCCCGATCGGATTGCGGCGCTCAGTTCGCCTTTTCGCCCGACCTGTTTTCAGTCGTGGACGCAGGGGCGCCGCGGTGCTCCCGCGCATAGTGTTCGCGCAGCAGGTCCCGACCGAAATCGCCTTTGGCATCGCGCCATACCGTGTGGATATGATTGGCGCCATTCTGGATGTTGTCGTATTCCACCATGAACGTCGGCCCTTGAATGCGATAGTAGTGAGGTTCGCCCCTCCGGTCGCTTCCTACCCAGGCAAAGTGGACCTGCTGCCAGCCGGACGCCTGAATTTTCGCGAGGTCGGCAGTGGCGATATCCGTTCGATACTTCAGCAGATAGAGTTTGAGGAGGTCGAGCAGGCGACCGCTCTGCGCCGACGTCATGCGCGAGACCGGCAGTCCCTCGGGCTTTTCCAAGGAAATCTCCCGTTTATTTCCGGTAACGATATCGCGCGGGACTGCGATCTCTAGGACGGCGACCTTTCGTTGCTCGCCGTCGAACGAGGCCAGCATTTCGCGTCCCTGGTCCTCCTCCTCGGCCAGAGCGCGCAGCCCTTTTCTCGATCCCGTTCTTACCTCGGCCGGATTGGCACCGAAGAAGGAGGGCGTCGTCGAGAGGTGGGTGTCGCCCACCAGCGTAAAGTTTACGGAGAGGTGATGGCCCTCGAATCGCCAGGACCAGATTCCCTTGGCATCCGGATCGCCAAAGACGGCAAATGTATAGAGCCCGGCGTCTCGCGTCGCAGCGCCCTCGATCTCGTACAGCACGGCCTCCAGGCTCATGATCGTCTCGACCCGTGCGTGCCCTTTTTCGCTGAGACCGACGCGAACCAGCGCCATCGCCTTCTCCCGCTGCGGCGCAGTCATCTCCTTCAAGGTCAGTCCCGCGCGCGTCTTTGGGACATAGTGCCAGTTTTCGCGTTCGGGATCGTTGAGAGCGAAAACCGTCTTGGCACGCTGTTCGTCCGTGAGGCTGGACAAAAAGGATCGAGCCGCCTGAGCCAACTCCGAAGACGCCGGATGCGCCGGCAACGAGGAAACCGTCAGGGTAAGGGCAAGCACGCCCCAGATCGCACGCATCCCCGTTCGTTGCAGGAGACATGTACGAAGGCAAGCGCACTCACGAAAGGAGGCGCCGTCGTCAGCGCGCACGGACTGCCTAGCTAGCGCCGCTGCCACGCCAGCCATTTCGCAAACAGCGTCTTCACGAACGGCGTGAGCCGCGTGCGATTGTAAAGATCGCCGACCTGGCGGATCGCCTCCATCTGCGTGGGGTAGGGATGGATCGCGCCGGCGATTTTTCCGAGGCCAATGCCTGCCGTCATCGCGAGCGAGAGTTCGCCGATCATGTCGCCGGCGCGGGCGGCAACGATGGTGGCGCCGAGAATTTCGTCGGTGCCCTTGCGCACATGGACGCGCACAAAGCCTTCGTCCTCCCCATCGAGGATCGCGCGATCGACGCGGGCCATCTCCTGTGTGAAAGTATCCAGCTCAATGCCCCTGACCGTCGCCTCGTGCGGATTGAGACCGACGTGCGCGATTTCCGGCGACGTGTAGGTGCACCAAGGAATCGTGAGTGCGCTGACTTTTTTTCGGCCCTTGAACAGCGCGTTTTGAATCACAATGCGCGCCATAAAGTCGGCCGCGTGGGTAAATTTGTAGGGCGAGCAAATGTCGCCACAGGCAAACACGCGCGGGTTGGTCGTGCGCAAATTGTCGTCTACGACGACGCCCTTTTCCGTGAATTCCACACCCGCCGACTCGAGCCCGAGGCCCTCGACATTGGGCGCGCGGCCGACAGCGACAAGGACGTGGTCCGCAACAAGTTCGTGGTCGCGGCCCTGCAATTCTACGAGCAGCCGCACGCCCTCGGGCGCCTTCGCGAGTCGGAGATTTTTCGTTCCGCTCAGGAACTGCACGCCGTCCCGAAGCAGCGCCGTCCGTAGCCGCGCGGCCGCATCGCGGTCCTCGCGCGGCAAGACGCCGGAGTTCGTTTCCACGAGATAGACCTCCGCGCCGAAAAGCGCGAAACTCTGCGCCATCTCGCATCCGATCGGCCCCGCGCCGATCACGGCGAGCCGCTTCGGTAGCGTCGTGAGCGAGAAGAGGGTCTCGTTCGTCAGATACGGCACGGTGTCGAGGCCGGGGATCGCCGGAGCCGCCGCCCGGGCTCCAGTCGCGATAACGGCGTGGGCAAATCGCAGCGTTTTCTCGCCTACCTGCACGGCATCGCGGCCGGAGAATTTGCCTTCGCCGATGAACACATCGACCCCCAGCGCGCGAAACCGTGCCGCCGAGTCGTGCAAGCTGATGTCCGCGCGCAGACGCCGCATCCGCTCCATCACCGCGGCGAAGTCGACCTTCGCCGCGCCGGTCGTGAGCACGCCAAACCGGCCTGCCTCCCGCACCTCGGCCACGGCGCGCGCCGCCCGGACGATCGCCTTGGAGGGCACGCAGCCGACGTTGAGGCAGTCTCCGCCAAGCAGATGACGCTCGATGAGCGCAACCTTTGCCCCGAGACCGGCCGCACCCGCCGCGGTCACGAGCCCTGCGGTACCGCCGCCGATAACGACGAGATTGTAGCGCGGCGCAGGCACGGGGTTGACCCACTCGGGCGGATGCACGTTCGCGTGCAAGCGCCGGTTATGCTCGTCCCACGGTTGCAGCGAGGCGGGGTTTTTCACGGTTGGGTGCGCTTGGCCAGGGAGGAGCGCGCGAGGCGCGTGACAAATACCGTGACCACAATCGTCGCGACGAGGCCCACGCCATAGAGCGCCCATTCCGCCGGTGTACGAGTGCGATCGCCGGCGGCACGCGCGAGCGAGCCCACGTAGACATACATCACCGTGCCCGGCATCATGCCGATCCACGAGGCGAGCACGTAGTCGCGCAGACTGACGCGCGTGACGCCAAAGGCGTAGTTCAGCAGCGAAAACGGAAACACCGGCGAAAGCCGCGTGAGGCCGACGATCTTCCAGCCCTCGGTGGCGACCGCGCGGTCGATGGCGGCGAAGGAGGCATTGCCCTCGATCTTTTTCGCCACCCAGCCGCGGGCGAGGTAGCGGCCGACGAGAAAAGCGGCGGTCGCGCCCAGGGTGGACGCGATGGACACGTAGACCGAGCCCAACGCCACGCCGAACGCCGCGCCCGCGCCCAAGGTGAGTACCGAGCCCGGCAGAAACAGCACCGCCGCCACAATGTAGATCGCGATGAAGATCGTTGGCCCCCACGGTCCGAGGCGGCCGATCGCCTCGAGCCCCTCGCGCAAGAGCGCGCGCAGATCGAAAAGAAAAAACGCCGCGACCAGCGCCGCGGCGATCGCGGCGATCGTCAGCCATTTCGCCGCGCCGGAACTTCGCTTCATGGTCGGCGCGGCGTTATTTTTTTGCCGCGTCGTTCAGCGACCAGTCGTAATCGGTGTAGCGGATCTTGAATCCGCCCGCCGCGAGCGCGCCGCGCGCAGTCTCGGGGAAAAACGGTGTCACAAATTTCTCCACCGAGCCCGCCGCGGCCTCAAAGTCGCCCGCGAACCACTTGAAGATGGGCGAGAGATGGAGCGTGCTTGTTTTGGGCTCGACGCGGTTCTTTGCCACTTGGCCCAGAAAAATCTGGCCCTGCTCCTCGAGTTGCGCTTCCAGCTTTTCGCCGGTCCAAGCCTCGGCGCGCAGCGGCGGGCAGCCGTTCGCCGCGCACACGAGCGCGAAATGTACCCGCGCCTCATCGTACTCTTTCCGGATGATCTCGTGCTCCACGTGGTCGAGCGTTGTCACTTGGCCGAAGAGTCGCACGACTTTTTGCGCCCACGGCCCATCGCCGAGCCCGCCGAAATTAAAAAGGCCGCCGATTTTCTTGATGCTCGCGACCGGGTAGCGATCGACGACGAGCTTCAGCGTCGCGGCGTTGTAGAGGTTGATGAGAAAAGCGAGCCGCGTCTTCTCCGGCCACGTTTTGAACTCCGCCTCCGGCACCGCGGCAAGCGTATCGAGATACGCGTCGAGCGGCTGCGGAGCGGCCTTGAGTGCGGCGTAACTTACCCAGCCGTCGGCGACATGCTGCTTCAGCACCCGATCGAGGGCGGTATGATTTTGGTCGAACATCGGTGCGGCCGATACCCGCGCGGCGAAAGCCAGCGCGAGCGCGAGAGTGGGAACCAGCCAGTGGTGTCGGAACGTCATTTAAAGGTGAGAGCCGGCACCTGCACGTTTATTCCGTCTGCGCGGGAATATGCGAGGGCCCGCGCCGTCTCATTCGAAGATGGACCCCGTTTCGCCCCCGGCCACAGCCGCCGCCAACTTTCTCTCGCACAGCGCAGTGATCATCCCCGCGCTGAACGAGGCCCCGTGCGTGGCCGGCACGGTGGCGTATTGGCGCAGCCGCGGCGCAGGCCTGGTGCGCGTGGTGGACAACGGGAGCGCGGACGCCACCGCCGCCCGCGCGTTTGCCGCCGGCGCCGGGGTGCTCCACGAACCCCGCCGCGGCTACGGTGCCGCCGCGTGGACGGGCACGCTCGCGCTGCCACCCCACATAGAATGGATCGTGTTTAGTTCTGCCGATGGCAGCGACCGACTCGACGACCCGGAGCGCGCGGCGTTTCAAAACGCCATCGACCGCGGAGCCGACTTCGTGTTGGGCGAACGCGTTTCGCTCCCATCTTCGCGCGATCGGCTCACGATCACGCAACGCTTCGGCAACGCGCTCTGCTGCGCGCTCATCGCGCTCGGGTGGGGTCGCCGTTTTCGCGACATGGCATCGCTCCGCGCAATTCGGCGCGGCGCGTTCGAGCGCCTAAAACTCGCCGATCGCGGCTTCGGTTGGAATGTCGAGATGCAGGTTCGCGCCGTGGAGCACGGCCTGTGGATCGCGGAGGTGCCGGTGTGTTTTCACCCCCGCGTCGCGGGAGTATCGAAAATCTCGGGCAACCTCTCCGGCATCGTCCGCGCCGGCTGGGGAATTCTCGCGATGGTCGGAAATCTCTATGCCAGCCGTGCTCCGCGACGCACGTGGCGCGCACCCGTTCAATCGCATTCGGATTGCGCTAATGCGCTGTAGTCCGTGGCTTAAAAAAATTCTGGCGTGGAATAAATCGCCGTCCGAGACGTCCGATCTGCAGATGCCCCCGGCTGCCTTTACCGCCCGACCCGCTCCAGTCGTAGAATCTTCGCGCAACGCCCTGTTGGTGTTCGCACGCTCGGCGGTCGCCGAGCGTGCGGCGCGCGGACTGCCGGCATGCCTGGCACCGCTTTTCCGATCCGTCGTCGAACGCAGGACGATCTCGCCGCAATGGGCCGTCCATCTCTTCACCCTTGATGGCAGCGCGCCCGACCGCGGTGCGGGCCTGACCGCCCATCGGCAGATCGGTCGCGATTTCAAAGCGCGACTTCGCCACGCCGTCGGCACGCTCGTGGCGGCGGGTTACGAACGTATCGCGATCGTCGGCAACGACTGCCCCGACCTTGGCCACGCCGACATCGTCGAAGCTTTCCATCGCCTCGACGATCACGACGTTGTCCTTGGCCCGGATCATCGCGGCGGCAACTATCTCATCGGTCTCCGCGCCGCCGATGCGGAACTCCTCGATCGCGTGGTCTGGCGTCGCAATACCGACCACGCGCAGCTGGGCGCGCTCTACACGGGTCGCCCGGTCGCGCGGCTCGCCGTCAAGATCGACCTCGATCGCTGGCGCGATCTCCGACTTTTCGCCCAACGCGCGGGAGTTCCGGCCCGGTTACTCGCGCATTACTTTGCGTGGTCGAACGCCACCGATCGGACGAGCCGGCAGACTTGGGTGGACCTCGCCACCGCCGACGCCCGCGTGCGCCACATGACCTCGCCGCCGGCGAGCGCGTCGGTTGCCGCCTGATTCATCCGGCGGTTTCGCTCCGTCGAGCGAAGTCTGCGCGCACTCGTGTGCGTGTTCATATCGTGGTCGCCGTGCACCGGCATCCACGTGTTTTCATCGCCGTCTTACTCGCCCCACGGGGCGCTCCTTGCCCGTTCTTTGTGTCTTATCATGTCTTTCCGTCTCACGTTTCCCTTCCTCTTTCTCGTCGCCTCGGCCGCGGCCCAATCCGCCCCGCGGCCCACCGAGCCTGCCGTCGTCCTCGACCGCTTCGAGATTGCCGTGCAAAAAGCCGCCGGCGAAATCCTCCCGACCGATCGAATCGCCGGCTCGCTCTTCGGCCCCGCGCGCTCCGCCCTGGAGTCGCCTCGCGCGGTCAGCATCCTCTCCGAGGAGGTCCTCCGCGAGGCCGCCGTGCGCGGTCTGCGCGACCTAGCCGCCGTCTCGCCCAATACCGATACGCCGAACACGTTTGGCGTGCCCAGCCTCCCGCGCATCCGCGGGCAGGAGGGCGAGATTTTCCAAAACGGCCAGCGCCGCGCCGGGGGCAACAATGGCTTCGGCCTGCCGATCAGCTTCAATGCCTTCGACCGCCTCGATGTCGTAAAGGGACCGCCCACGCCAGTCCTCGGGCCGACGCAGCGCGTCGGCGGCTACATCGACCTGCACACGAAACGCCCGGACCTCGACCGCATTCGCGGCAGCGTGACGCTCGAAGCCGGCAGCTACGATTTCTATCGCGGTACCGTGGACTACAGCACGCCGCTCACCGCCGGGCGCTCCGCCCTGCGCGTGAGCTGGGAGCATCTGGATGCGGATAGTTTCTACGACAACGTGGTCTCGCGCAGCGACAGCCTCTTCTTAGCCTACACGCACGCACGCAACGACCGCGTGCGCCTCGACTACTCGTTCGAATATTTCGACGCCCGCTACAGCGACAACGCCGGCTGGAACCGCCCCACGCAGGACCTGATCGACCACGGGAGCTACATCACCGGCATCGGCATCTCGCCCGTCACCGGCGCGATCCCCGGACCGCGCGCCGTCATCCGCCCGACCGGTGTCGTCAACCTCCCGCGTAATCGCGTGCTCACCGATCCCGACGATTTCAGCAAAGCCCGTACGCTGATCTCCCAGACGACGCTCACGGTGCGACTCGCGCCCGACACCACGCTCACCAACCGCACGTTTCTCCAATCGCTCGAAAAAGATCAGGTGAACCAAAACAGCTTTGTCGAAATCGTCGACGAAAGCTACACCGCCGAGAACCGCACCGAGCTGGCCCGCGATTTCAATTTCTCCCTCGGCGGCCGTTCCTTCGCGAACCGCTCCGTCACCGGCCTCGCTCTGCGCGGCCATCGCATCGTCGGCTACAGCCAGTTCAACACCGAGGCCGACGCGCCCATCGATCTCACCGCACCGATTTCCACACGGCGCATTCCCAATTCCGTCCTCCCGACGGTCCTCGGCCTGAATCCCGGCGTCGTGCAACTGCGCCCCGGCGTCTTCGTCGCGCCCGGCGCGAGCGACTACGATGTCGACGGCGACGGTCGTAACGATTTCGCCCGCAGCGACACTAACGGCACCGATTCGTTTCAGTCCGGCCTTTTTCATCAGCACGATCTCCGCTTCGACGAACGGTGGAGCCTGCTCGCCGGCGCGCGCTTCGATCTGCTGCACGTGAAATCGGAGGACCCGATTCCGCCTGTCGGATTTCGCGCCATCGCCGACAGCACGACGCAAGGCCAGGGCGCGGGCAACGCGAGCCTCGTCTTCGCGCCCACGCAGCGCTCAAGCGCTTACGCCACCTACGCCTACAGCCAGTCCGTCTCCAACGGACTCGGCGGCGGCGTGCCGCTCGACGGCGACGGTCGGCTCTCGTCCACGGGATTCCACATCGCTAGTCGCCTGTTCGAACTCGGCACGAAATCCTCCCTGCTCGACAACACCCTCTTCCTTTCGACCGCCGCCTTCACCCAGTCCCGCAACGTCCGCAACCGCGACGGCAGCAACAGCCGCCTCAACGTCCGCGGCGTCGAAGGCGAACTCACCTACCGCCCGAGCCGTCGATTCTTCGCGGTGCTCGGCACGAGTTACGTCGATGCGCGCTTCGACAATGGCTCCGTGTCGCAGGGCACCGGCCGCGTCGAGGACGCCTTCGACAACTCCCGCCCCGACATCGTCGTCGGCACGGGCCGTGGCTCGCCGAACTTCACCGTGTTCCCCGCCGCCGACCATCGTTTCCCAGGTCTGCCGCGCGTGACCGCCAATGCGCTCGGCAGCTTCACGCTCGACTCCGGTTTCGGCGGCACACTCGGCGCCACTTGGACCGGCGAGCAGAATCTCGACGTGCTCGGCCGCGTCGTTATCCACCCACAGATCAATGTCAACGCCGCCCTCTTCTACCGACAGCCACGTTACGAGTTCCGCCTCGATGCGCTCAACGCCACCGACGAGAAAAACTTCTCCCCGATCTTCAACGGCTTCTTCGGCGCCGACCTTGTGCTTCCCGAGGAACCGGTTCGCTTCCGGGCTTCGGCGAGTTACCGTTTCTAATTTCCGCCCCAACTCATGACGCCTATGTCTCTCCTTCGTCGCGTTTTGCTCGTCACCTTCGCTGCCCTCGCCCTCGCCGGCTCCGGCTGCCGACGCGCGGCCCAGTCCGCATCGACGTCCGTCGATCGTCTCGCATGGGAACAGATCGAGGCGCAGGCCCGCGGGCAGACCGTCAACCTCGCGATGTGGCAGGGCGATCCCTTCATCAACGCCTACATGCGGAACTACGTCGCGCCCGCGCTCCTCGCGCGCCATGGCATCGCTCTGCGCCTTCTCCCCGGCCAAGGCGGCGAGCTCGTCTCCCTGCTTATGACCGAAATCGAGGCGCGCAAAACCGCGAGCGAGATCGACCTGATGTGGATCAACGGCGAGACGTTCTACCAGCTCCGTCAGCTCAAGGCGCTCTACGGCCCGTTCACCGACCGCCTGCCCAATGCCCGTTACGTCGATTTCGCGAATCCGTTCGTCGGCGTGGATTTTCAGCAGCCGGTCGACGGCATGGAGTGCCCGTGGGGGGGCGCGCAACTGCTCGCCATCCACCACGAGGAGCGCGTGCCCTCGCCGCCGCGCACGCGCGCGGCGCTCGCCGAGTGGGTGCGTGCGCATCCGGGGCGCTTCACGTTCGACAGCAGCTTCACCGGCATGAGTTTTCTCAAATCCCTTCTCTACGAAATCGCGGGCGACCGCGCCGTGCTGGCCGGGCCGTTCGACGAGGCTAAATACGCGCGCTACGGCGGCGAACTCTGGGCCTACCTGAAGTCGATCCAGCCCTATCTCTGGCGTCAGGGCCGCACATTTCCGAACAGCGTGACGCAGCAGCACCAATTGTTCGCCAGCGGCGAAATCGATTTCACCTTCAGCCTGAACGACGGCGAGGTGGACAATAAAGTCGCGCAAGGCCTCTTCCCTGCCGCCGCGCGCGCCTACGTGTTTGACGGCGGCATGATCAAAAACTCGCACTACATGGGCATCGTCGCTCGCTCGCCGCACGTCGCCGGAGCGATGGTAGTCTGCAACTTTCTCATCTCGCCCGAGGCGCAATGGGAAAAGCAAAAACCCGCCGTTTGGGGCGACGGCACCGTGCTCGACCTGCAACGTTTGCCCGACGAGTGGCGGGAAAAATTCTCGGCCGCGAGGCCCGGCAGCCGCTCACCGGCGCGCAGCGAACTCGCCGGCAAAGGCCTGCCCGAGCCCGCCGCCCAATACATGGTCCGCCTCTATGAGGATTTCCGCACGCAGCTTCTTCCCTGAACCGGCACGCCGCCGCCTGTGGCTCGCGCTCTTCGCGGGCCTCGCCGTGGTGCCGCCGCTGCTCGGCCTCGGCTACGCACTGGCCTATAGCCTCGGCCTCGTCGGTGCGCTCGCGCACGGCTTTACCGGCGAGCATTGGGCAAAGCTGCTGCGCACGAGCGATGTCACCCGCGCGCTCGCCTTCAGCCTTGCCGTCGCAGCCGTCACCGTCCTGCTCGCGACCACCCTCGCCCTCTGCCTCTCGCTGGCGCTGCGCCGCACGCTCGGCCGCGGACTCGGCGCGACCGCTCTGTTCGTGCCGCTCGCGCTGCCGGGCGTAGTCGCGGCGTTGATCGGGTTTCAATTTCTTGGCGGCGCGGGTGTGCTCGGCCGCTTCGCGTGGAACCTCGGCTGGATCGCTTCGCCGCAGGATTTCCCCGCGCTCATCTTCGACCGCCACGGACTCGGTATCGTCATCGCGCACGCCGCGCTCGCGGTGCCGCTGCTCATGCTGCTCTTCGCGCGGCTCCATGCCAACGAACGCATCGACGAATTCTCCGCGCTCGCCCGCACGCTCGGTGCCAACCGCCTCGCCGTGCTCCGGCGCGTGACGCTCCCGCTGCTCCTGCGCCGCGCCGCGCCGTCGCTCAGCCTGCTCTTCGCCGGCGTGTTCGGTGCCTACGAGATTCCTCTGCTTCTCGGCGCGCAGCGGCCCGAGATGGTCTCGATCCTCGCGCGCCGGAAATTCGCGCTCTTCGATCTGCACCAACGGCCCGAGGCGTTTCTCGTCGCGGTCATTTACGCGACGATCGTGCTCACGCTCGTCTTCCTCGCTTTCCGCAAACAACTCCCGGCCCATGTCACCTGAGCTCGGCACCGCCTCCCCCGTTTCGTGGCCGCGTCGAGCCGGCGCGGCCGCCTTGATCGTCCTCTGCTGGCTGCCGGTCGCGTACCTTGCGCTGCTCTCGCTCGCGCGCGATTGGGCGTTTCCCGCACTGCTGCCGCCCGCGCTCACGCTGGCGACGTGGCAACGAGCGCTCGCGGGCAACGACGGGCTCGTGACGAGTTTCGCCACCTCCGCCGGCATCGCGCTGCTCGTCGCCACCCTCGCGACGGCTGCGGCCGGAGTCGCGAGCCGTATCTTTGCCACTCATCGCCACCGCGGTTGGTGGGTGCTGGCGATGCACGCGCCGTTCGCACTCTCGCCCGTCATCCTCGGCACGTGTCTGCTTTATTTTTTCATCCAGCTCGGTCTCGTCGGTTCGGCCGCCGGGGTGATTGCGGCGCAGTTCATTTTCGCCTACGCCTACGCCGTCATCGTGCTCATCGGATTCTGGAACCCGCACATCGCCGCGCTTGAAGATCTCGCCCGCACGCTCGGTGCCGGGAAGCGACAGGTTTTGCGGCGCGTCGTGTTTCCGCTCGCACGCCCGCTGCTCGCAGTGGCGTTTTTCCAAACGCTACTGCTCTCGTGGTTCGACTACGGCCTCGCGGCGGTGATCGGCGCGGGCAAGGTCCCCGTTCTCACACTGCGCGTCACCGAATACATGATCTCCGGCGACGTCCGCCTCGCCGCCGTCTGCGCGCTGCTGCTGATCGCGCCGCCGCTCGCCCTCCTGCTTCTCAACCGCCGCCTCGCCACCGCCGCCGCATGACGCCGCCCGCCCTGCCTTTCCTCGCCGTCGAAGCGCTCGCGAAACGCTTTGGCCCCGAACGCGTCCTCGACCGCGTCGGCTTCACGCTCGAACGGGAATCGGTCCTCGCGATTCTCGGCCGCTCGGGCGGCGGCAAAACCACGCTCTTAAAAATCCTCGCCGGCCTCTTGTCCGCCGACTCCGGACGGTTTCTGCTCGAGGGCTGCGATCTCCTGACCGTGCCGCCGGAGCGGCGCCAGGTCGTATATCTTTATCAGGAGCCATTGCTGTTCCCGCATCTCAGCGTGCGCGAAAATCTCGTCTTCGGGCTGCGCCTGCGCCGGCTCGACGAAGCCGCGAGGCGCGCGCGGATCGAACCGCTGGTCGAGCGCCTCGGCCTCGCGGAGCATCTGGAAAAGATGCCCGCGCAGCTCTCCGGCGGACAGCGCCAGCGCGTCGCCTTCGGACGCGCTCTCGCCATCCAGCCGCCATTGCTGCTCCTCGACGAACCTTTCGGCAGCCTCGACGCCACGACGCGGACCGAGATGCAAAAACTCTTTCGCGAAGTCGCCCGCCAGGTCGCCATCACGGCAATTTTCGTCACCCACGACGTGAAGGAGGCGCTCACGGTCGGCGACCGCTTCGCCCATCTGGCCAACGGCCAACTGAAACTTTTCGCCGATCGCGCCGCATTCGTCGCCGATCCTCTCAGCGGAACCGCCGCCGAGATCGCCTTCTGGAATTCCCTCGCGTCGCAAACTCCGTCCCCGCCCCGCGCATGAGCCGTTTCGAGACCTACGAATCCATCTACTGGGTTTTCACCCAGCTCTGCAACGACCACTGCGCGCATTGCTACAACGACTCCGGTCCCAAAGGCGATCGCCTCTCCCTCGACCACTGCCTCGCCATCGTCGAAAATCTGCCCGTCCGCCTGGGCCGGCTCATCCTCTCCGGCGGCGAGCCGCTGACCGAGCGGCCCACGCTTTACGCGATCCTCGAAGCCGCGCGCGCGAAATACGGAGCCGCCACCGAGATCATGCTCCAGACCAACGGCGATCTCTTCACGCCCGAAATCCTCGACGAACTCCTCGCGCGCGGAGTCAGCCGGATCGAAATCGCGAGCATGGATCGGTTTCACAAACATCGGGGCGAACGCCGCGCCGTCTTGGAGCGACTGTTCGAGTCGCGCGGCCTCAACGGCGCGCAAACCGATCCCCTCGTCGCCCGCGACACCTACCTCACGACCGGCAAAGGCAGCTACGGTTTCTGGGGAGCCAACGAGGAGATGTGGCTCGGTGGCAACTGGGCCCGCGGACGCGCGTTGACCAACCGGCTCTGGCTGCGCGACCCCTCGCACAACTTCTGCGCCATCCTTTCCGGCGCGCGCGGCTTTCTCGGCGGCACCGATCTACCGCAAGAGCTGTGTATCCAACTGTGGAAAATCAACCGCTGCTGTCCCGGCACGAAATTCCCGCTCGGCGATGCGCGCCGCGACAGCGTGAGCGCGATCTTGGATCGTGTGGCGGAACATCCCGTTTTCCAACGCCTCAACGCCGGCGATCCGCCCGGCATGGGCGCGACGGAGGGCGTCCCACACGACCGAGCCACGGCGCGCAATGCCGTGCTCCAAAACGTCTGCCTCACCTGCGACGAGTTCTTCCGCGACCATTTCGACTACACCGCAAATCCCGCTCTACTCGCCGCAGCCTCCGAATCGACACCTTCGCAACCCGCATCCTGAACAAAATCATGCTCCACGCCACCGTCATCTCCAATGGTCTCTCCGGGCTCCCCCGCGCCTACACTTCCGACGACCGCATCCGCTACCGACTCGAAGCGATCGTCCCTGCATGGGCGCCCGATTTTTCCGACGACGATCTCGTGATCGCGCCTAACGGCACCGATCACGTCGCGCTGCTCGCGATCCGCGAGCGCATGCGTGCGTTCCTTGACGACGGCGGCGCGCTCGCGTGCTTCTGCGGGTGGTTCACCGACTGGGTGCCGGGCAACCGCTGGGTCCACGACAACTCCCATCCCACGCGCGAGGTCGAACTGCGGCTCGCCTCCGACCGCCACGGGCTGTTCGCCGGCGTCGATCTCGGCAAGTTCAACGTCGACCGCCACGGCATCCGCGGCTGGTGGGCCTGCGGCTACATCGAGCCCGCGCCGGGTGCCGAGGTCGTGCTCGTCGACACCTGGGGCCGCGCCATCGTCGTCGTCGACGAAGTGACCACAGGAGGCTTCCAACTGCTCACCGCCAGCGGACCCCTCGGCGACTATCGCCGCGTCGGCGACACCGACGATGGAATAGGCCGGGTTTACCGGAATCTCATTTCGCACCTCACCCATCGCACTCTCGTCACCACATGAAACGCATCGGCCTCGTTTTTAACGGCGTCTGGTCCCAATACGCCGTCGCCACCGCTCCCAAATACCGCGAGCTCTACGACCTTGTTTATATCCACGAACTCACCGCTGCGCGCATCGCCACGCTCGACGCCCTCGTGATTCCGTTTCAATCGAACCAACCTGCGCTCGAAGCCCGGAAAGACGTGCTATACGGATTTCTCGCCCAGGGAAAAAAGATCGCCGTCTTTGGCGACAGCACCCCGCTCTGGCTCGACGCGCAGTGGGAGGATCGCCCCGTGAACAACTATTGGTGGGTCAAGACGCCCGACCAGCCGCCCATCGCACACACCGACGCCACGCATCCCGTTTACGCCGGTCTCCAGCCACGCCACGCCTGCTGGCACATCCACGGCGTTTACACCCGGATCCCGGACAACAGCCGCGTCATCCAACGCAACGCCGAGCAGGAAGTCGTCACGTGGGAAACCGAATGCTACGGCGGCACGCTCTTCGCTTCGACGCTCGACCCGATGGTCGAGCACGGCATCCAGCAGATCCGCCATCTCGATCGTTACGTGGATAGACTCACGACGTGGCTCTGCGGCGAGACACCGAGCGGAGCCTTCACTATCGATCCTGCTTCCTATGGTGTCCGAGCGATTCCGGGAGTCGCGACCGGGGCCCCAGCGGGCGTGGGGGTAAATTAGGAGGAGTTCCTCGAATTTCGCTTAGGCAGGGAATATCGGCGGCGATCGGCTATCTCATGAATGTCTCCCCATGACGCGAATCCGCCTTCCGATATCCGTTTGCATTTCCCTCGCGACTGCCGTGGTCCTTGGAGGCTGCGCCGGCGTGCCGGCGGCGCAGCAGCGGCTCGTTTCCCGGCCGGGCATGTTGTTCTCCGACGCGCCGCATCTGGGGGCGCGCGGCGCGCTCGCGGCGCAGATCGAGCCCGGGCGGGCGGCGGGCGGGGCGCAGGCGGCGGGCTGCACGGCTTGCCGATGAAACGAATCCTCACACTCGCGTTTCTCTCCGCCGCCGCGGCAGCCGGGGAACCCGAGCGGCGCATCTTCGGCGCGACGCCCACGGCCGAATTCGGCACGGAGTTACTGCGCTCCTCCGACATCACGCTCACGCAGGCGGCCGACACGCTGCGGCTCGATTGGGGCGAAACCGAGGCGGCGCTCACGATCGGTTTCAACACGCTCGCCATCGACTACGCGCCGACGGCGTTCGATTTGTTCGGCCAGGAACGCGGTCGGCGGGAAAGCGCGGTGTCGGCTCAGGTCGCGCTACGCCACCGCGCCGGACCGTGGCTGGAGCTGCTCGCAGGTCTCGGCGCGCAGGATGGCTTCGATTCCTACCGGGCGCTCTGGCTCGACGAATATTTTTCCCAGCGCTTCGCCGGCCGCCCGGGCTATCGCCGCGCAAAGCCGCGCAACGCGGCGTTCTCCGCCGGAGCGCGTTGGGAGTACCGGCCGTCGTCCGGCTTCGTGCAACTCGGCTACTCCCGCGCGCAGACCGAGGTGGCACCCGGGTACGAAATCGATTTCGACGGGTTGCGCCGCGGTGCCGAAACGCTCGTGACCGACAGCGTGAACCTCGCGTTCGAAAACGTCGTCACGCCCCGCCTGCGGACCCGCGCCGATCTGCGCTTCGCCAGTACCTCGGAGCGCGACCCGCGCTGGGGCGCCGAAGTCTCCTGCCGCTACGCCCTCGGCGAGCGCTGGATTGTGCGCGCCGAAGCCGGCGCGAGCGACGAGCGTCCGACCTTCCGCGCGCAGTATGGCGGACCGGAGCTGGAGTTCGTCCTGACGGAGACGCTCGCGTTCTTCGCCGGCGGACAGCTCTACCGCGACACGGGCGAAATCGAGAATGCGCTGCTTTTCACGAGCGCCGCACCCGCCGCGCGTTCGCAGCGTGCCGAGATCGGAGTGCGCCGCGATGGCGAGACTCTGTCGTGGCGCGTAGCCGTCGGCACGGTGCGGAGCGACTTCGCCCCGACAAACCGCGACACGGATTTCTTCCAAAATCTCTACCGCGATCGCCACTGGCTGACCCTGCGCGCCGGCGGCTCGTGGAAATTCTAAACGTTATGTACTTGTCCCAACCATGAGACTCTCCCCCATCCTGCTCGTCCTCGCTGCCACGCTGGCCCTAGCCCCAGCCGCCCGCGCACAGATCTATCGCGTCGGCGAAACCGTTCGGAATTTCACCCTCACCGATCGTGCCACGGGGCAGCCGGTGAGTCTCGCGGACTTTGCGGGTAAGATCGTGTTTCTCGAGTGGTTTGCGTGGTGGTGTCCGTTCTGCCAGGCGGCAGCGCCGCAGGTGCGCTCGGGCATCGTCGACTACTATGCCTCGCGCGGCGGCAATCCCGCCGGCCTCCCCGTGCTTCACGTGTCGCTCAATCTGCAGCCCGGCCAGGAAGCGGATGCTCAGCGTTTTATTAATTCCTATGGCCTCGGGCAGACACTCAACGATTTCAACCGCGCGGTCGCGAATCGCTTTCAGATCGGAGGCCAGCCCATCTTCGCGATCGTCAATGGAGTCGCCAATTCCTCCAGCCACCGGCAATGGGAGCTGCTCCTTACCCAGCTCGGCTACGCCTCAACACAGGCGCCGATCGCCGCCTTCCGTGGCGCCATCGACAGCGTGCAGGCGGCACAAGCCGTTCCGCCCCCGGTCGTTGTTCCGCCCGCAATCGCCGTTCCGCCGACGATCGCCACCGCGCCTCGATCCGCCGCCGCCGCCGTCGGCGAGGCGGTGACGTTCGAAGCCCTCGCCGCCGGCACGGGGCCCTTCACGTATCGGTGGACGCGCAACGGCACCACCATCTCCGGAGCCAGCGCCGCCAGTCTTACTTTTGCCAGCTCAAGCGCGAACGCGGGCACCTACGTCCTCGGGGTCACGAGCCCGCATGGAACCGTCGCGACCGCTCCCGCGATTCTGGGGGTGGCGACAACGGCCAAAGTCGTCGGCAGCGGCCGCGAACTTTCGCCAGCCAACATCGTTCACCCCAATGGTAACATCTTCGATCAAATCCTCTTGGAAGGCCCGGCCGCCAGCTTCACCGCCGACTCGACCCAGATCACGCGCCTGTCGTTCGTCGATCTGCAAGACGACATCGTTCAAGTAGAATTTTCCGGAGCAGGCACGGTCTCGGTCGTGCTCGACGCAGTGACCGGGCCGGCCACACCCGTCAACTACACCCAGCCCACTGTCGCCTACATGAAGGGTCACGCCGGCATCGTCGTAACCGGTGCCAACGAAACGAGCAATCTCTCCATCTTCAGCGTGGGCCGCGGCAACGCCGTCAACCAAGCGCTCTTTCGCAACGAAGTGACCTACGACGGCGTGGCCGACATTGCGTTCGTGGCGATTTCGAGCACCGACGGAAAATTCGGCGGGTTGCGCGCGGCGAACGCGAGTTTCTTCGCAACCAGGGGCCTGACGGGACTTTACGCGCCCGGCGTGGCGTTCAATGGACCCATCTTCATCGGCGACATCGCCGCTGCCGACGCTGCCGCGCCGACCATCGCGATCGGCTCGGGAGCGGACGTGCGCATCGCGGGCGGCGATCTTCTCCAGAGTAATGGCCGCGCCGTCGAAGTCGCCGGCCTCGTCCAACTGAAATTCACCGCAGGCAGTACCTCCCACAATGGCGCACTCCCAGCGCGGACAAACCTGGCTCGCCTCGAAGAGAACGGCGTGGATGTCACGGCCCAGATTGTGGCAAATCCCACGCTGTAGGCAGCCGGGTGCGCGGTTCTATCCCTGTTTTTGCGGGATCTGCCCGGTCCCGGGACCGTCGGGGCTCGGCTGCCAGCCCTCGAGTTTGTGCTGCACCAGATCGATCAGGGCCTCCATTCCGCCGGTGTTTTGGAGTTCGGTGGCGGTGACGATCACTTCGGTCCGCCCCGCTTTTTCCACGAGAATCAGGGGCAACGCGTGCCCTTTCAGTTCAGGATACTTCTTCCAGAAATCGGGCCGGTAGAGAAACACGGTGGGAAACGGCTGCTTATCGATGAAGTTTTTCCAAGGGGTGCGCATCCCGGTCATGCCATAAGTGTAGCGGCACAGCGGACACTCGTAGGTTTCGGGCGAGAAGAACTTGTGCGCCCAGTCGTTGAGAGCATTGAAGAGGCCCTCGTCGGCGTTGTAAACCATGAGTAACCGGTCGGGCAGAGAACGTGGCATATCGATGGGAATCGCGGGGGGAATCTCTTCTCCGAAACAGTGTAGGTTAGCTGTCGAGCCCAAAGACAATCTTTTTCTGGTCGCTCACGAGCCGCTGCGAGCGGAAGATCCGATCCCACCACGAAAAGAGCGAACTGTAGTTCGAGTCGCACTCGGCGCGCACGACCGAGTGGTGAACCTTATGCAACGAGGGCGTGACGACGATCAGTCGGAGCCAGCGGTCGAGGCGATCGGGCAGAGCGATATTGGCGTGGTGAAACTGCACGACGGAGAACAGCAAAATTTCGTAGAGCGCGAGCTCCTCGATCCCGCAGCCGATGAGTGCAAGCACGGGCACGCGGAGGGCGGACGAAAGCACAATCTCGCCCGTGTGGAAACGGCTCGCGGTCGTCACATCCATCGCGCGATCGGAGTGATGGAAGCGGTGAAAGCGCCAAAGCGACTGGACGCGATGGTTGAGCCGGTGCCATGCGTAGGTCCACGCGTCCAGCAGCAGCACGGCGAGAGCCGCGCCCGCCACAGGCGGCAGAGTAAGCATGTGCAGCAAACCGAAACGGTGGGCTTCCGCCCACTGTGTAACGGCGAGCCAAGCTGAGGCAAAAACCAAGGTGACCACGAGAATGTTCAGCGCGCCGAGCATGAGGTTGAGCACCCCGTGTCGCACGCGCTCGGCCGTATGTGCAAAGAGCGCGAAAAAAGGTCGCCCCATCTCCCAGGCGAGCAGGACCAAAAGGACGGCGACCGCCGTAAGCGGGCGCCACCCCAGCGTGGCTGGCAGCAGATCCGTCACGGCTGCGAGGTCGGGACGGGTCGCGACGAAGGCATTGCAAACGTTGGCGGCGATGGGTGTGTCAAAAGGGAAAACTTATTTCAGGTGCATCGCAGCGGCGACGATCTCCGCGCTTTCGGGACGCTCGCGGTAGCCATCGCGCATGAGTTTCGCGCGGATGATACCCTGACCATCCACGATGAAGACGACCGGATGTGGCACGCCCTCGGCTTTGCCCTTGGCCTCTTTGTTACGAATGCCGTAGGCGTCGATGACTTTGCTGCCTGTGTCGGAGAGCAGTGGGTAGGTGAGCCCTAGTTTCGTCGCCGCCGCTGCGCTCTTCTCCGGCGCATCGTAGCTGATGCCCACCACGCGAATGCCACTCTGTTCGATCTTGGCGAGGTCGGTTTGGAGTGCCTGGAGCTGCCGCGTGCAGAAGGGGCACCATTCGGCCGAACGGTAAAAGACGAGGGCTACGGGCCCCTGCTGGGTCAGAGATATCAGCGAGACGTCGGATCCAGAAGAGTTCTTGAGCGTGAAAGCGGCGGCAGGCTCGCCGACTTTTAGACCTGGCATGGTCGCGTCGGCGGCTTGGAGCAGAGAAACGCCGGTCAGCGCGGCCAGCAGGAGTATGACTTTATTAGGGATCATAGGTAGGAGGTGTGGAAGGGATGGAACGCAGCGCGCCCGCGCAGTCAAACGGTGGAGCGCGAACCGACCGGCGCCGCCGGGCGCCCCGCGCGATACCACGTCGCCAGCCGCGCAGGCGGCACGCCGAGTCGATAACCGACGATAATGATTTGGTTGACCAGCGTCGTCCGGACGGCGCCGAGTTCGCACCAGCGCCGACCGGAGGTGAGCGCGACGGATGGGGCGATCGCGATTCGGCCCTGCGTGCGCAGCCGGCGTACGAACTCATAGTCCTCCATGATCGGCCACTCCCGAAAGCCGCCGGTCAGACGAAAAGTGTCCCGCCCGAGAAACAAGGCCTGGTCGCCAAAGGGCAGCTGCCAGCGACGCGCACGCGCGTTGGTCGCCCGCTCGATCCGCTCGCGGCCGGGAAATTCCGTGGCGATCGCGAAACTGAATGCACCCGCGACGACACCGGGCGGCGCGAGGGTTTGACGCACCTGCGTCGAGTAGTCGGCCGGGAGCAGGGTGTCGGCGTGGAGAAACAACAGCCGCTCGCCGGTCGCGATGGCCGCGCCACGGTTCATCTGTACCGCACGACCCGGCGACGAAATCAGCACGATAGCACCCTGGTTGCGCGCCAGCTCAGCAGTGCCGTCGACACTGCCGCCATCGACGACGATGATCTCGTGCGGATCGCCGCGCCGGACCGAGGCGAGCGTCGCGGGCAGGTGATGGAATTCATTCAGTGCGGGAATGATGACCGACACGCGGTCGCGTCCGGCCGCCTGCGCGACCGGAGTTGCCGCCCAGCGCGGGAGATCGTCGGGTTCGTCCACATCGCCGAGGCGTTCGAGCAGATGGCAGGTGAGCGCCGCGCGCTGCGCCGCCGCCAGCGTCTGCGCGAGCACGGTGGCGGTGCTCCACGCGATGCCGCTGAACAGCGTCGGAGCTGGATGCCGCAGCCCGATCAAGTAGTAGCCGCCGTCGATCGCCGGTCCCAGAACGAGATCGTTTTCCCGCAATGCGGACAGCGCAGCGGTGAGATGTGCGGTCGAGAGCTCGGGGCAGTCGGCGCCGATCGCGAGGACGGCCGGCGCACCCTCGGCCAGCGCGTCGCGCGTCGCGCGCTCCAGACGCGCACCGAGGTCGCCGACGCCCTGTTCACGGATCGCGACGGTGTCGCCGAGCCATTCGCGCGCGGCCGCGGCGTCGGGCGCCCCGGCGAGGCGAACCTCAATCCCGACCTCTGCGCCCGCGGCGAGTTCAGAAGCGGTGGCCAGCGTTTGTTCCACGAGGGCGCAATAGAGTTCGCATGCCCGTTGCGCGCCCAGGGCGGGAATCAGGCGTGTTTTCACAGCGCCTGGCCGCGGAAATTTAAGCATGAGGATGAGCCGCGGGCGCACGTTCCCAGTCAGACGGAGCGGCCCTCGAACGCGAAGTTTTTCTGTGCATCCGGCCGTGCGGTCCATCCCATCCGCGATAGGGGCCAACTCAGAGCATGCGTTTCAGCTGGTCGACGGAAAAATTACCCGCCAGGTGGTAAATTTTTCCTTCGGACTGCCAGGTGGCCGTGGTGAGCGTGCTGGCCGCCGCGAACTGCGGCGCCTCGCCGAGTCTCGTCCCAGGGAGGTCCGCAGCATTGACCACAAAGATGTCCATGTGGCCACCGTCGAACTTCAGGCACAGCAACGTGACGCGGTGACCCTGCCACTCGACGACCTTGCAGCCCATCACGCCGTGTTGCGCAATCTTCGGCGGCAACACAAAGTCAGGATGGCCGCGGTGTTCGGTAAGCCACTGTTTGAGTTCGGGTCCATCCATCCCAAAGGCGTCGACGTGCGCGGACATATCGAGCGCCGCCAACTCCATGGCACCCAGAAACGCCTCGAGCTGACCCGTGCCGCTGGCGGGGCGGAGTCGCCAGACGCCGAGTGCGAGCAACAGCGCGACCGAAGCGGCGGCAGCCAGCCAAACCGGACGACTCCACCAGGCGCGGCGCGCAATCGTCGCGCGGGCCAGCAACAATTGAGACCTCAAATCGGCTGGAATTGGGCGGGCGCGAAGTTTGGCGGCGAAAGCGGCGTCCATCGCCTGTTCCGCGGCAAACCACTGCGCGAGTATCGGGTCTTGGCGCGCAAGGGCCAGCGCTTCCGCGAACGGCTGGAAGTGAGCATCTTCGCTGTTGGGCAGATAGGCCCGGAGGATGAATTGGGCTTCTTCTCGGTTCATGAGCTTTCGGAAAGATTGCGGCGGCGCGAAGGGAGGGGAACGACGTTGGCCGAACCGGCGTCTACAGCTCGGGTCATAATGAGAGTGCGGAGCACGGATTTGGCCCGTGAAATGCGCGACATGACGGTGCCGATCGGCACGTCGAGAATCTCGGCCATTTGACGATAGGTGAGGCTTTGAAGATAAAAGAGCACAAGCGGGGTGCGGTGATGTTCGTCTATTTTCCGCAGCGCCTCCAGCACCACGTCCACGTCCATCTTTTCGACGGTTTCGGGAGTCAGCATTGGAAGTTCGTTTTCTGCGCCGGAGAGCTCGAAATGGGGGAAGCGTTGTTCATGCATTTTCCAGCCGAGAAACACCCGATAAAGTGTTGTGAACAGCCATGATTTGAGTTTCGTCCGGTCCCGCACCTGCTCGCTTTTGGTGAGAAGTCGACAATAGGATTCCTGGGTCAGGTCGTGGGCGTCGTCGGGATTGTGCGTGAGGCTGAGCGCGAACCGATGCAGATCCTCGTGATACAGCACCACTGCTTGTTCGTAGTCTATTGGGTCCACCAAGATAAGACCGTCGACGATGCGTCTTATTCCGAAACAGGCGGCAGAAAGTTTTACGGAGGCGAGGGAATAAGGCCCGTAAACAACCGTCCCATCGTCACACCACACAGGTGAGTTCCAACAAAATCGACCGACCATGACCACCTCAACGACTCGCGTCTTGCTCTTCGCCACGCTCCTCGGAGCCGCCGCCATTCCGACGTTTGCTTCCGGCAGTTATAACGTCCGTCCGCCCAAACCGCCCGCCGCCGGCGGCGAAACGAAGATGAACCGGGAAAAATACGGCCTCGGCCAGAAAATCTACGATGGAAGCGTGAAGCCGATGGGTGGCGGTGACGCCAGCGCTCAGATGGACCGCCTGAAAATGGCCCAGAGCAAACTGCCCGCCGATGCAATGAAGACGAAAAATTTGCCTGCGCTCGCCGGCAAACTCTCCGCGGCGGAACTCGACGCGCTCGAATATTTCGTCGATCGCCGCTTCGCGACGAAGAAATGATCCGAACGCTGTCCCCCAGTACCTTCCCTCTTTCCTATCATGAAAATTTCCTCGGTGTTCCATTCCACCTTCACCGCCGCTGTCGTCGTGGCCACGCTGCACTCGGCCTCGGCGCAAAACGTGTGGCTCGTCGAGCCGGGCACGCTGGCGGTAACGCCGAATTTCACGCATCAGTCGTTCGATGAATTCTACGCGGGCACCGTCAAGATGGCGTTGCCTGCGGATATCGCTCAGCGCACGACGGCGCTGCGGTTCGACTACGGCCTCGCGCCCCGATTCGCCCTGGATGCCTCCCTCGGCTATACAACGGTGAAATTCTCGCCGCCCGGTGCCAGCTTCAAACGTAGCGGCCGGGACGATGCACAGCTGGGCTTAACCTATGCGTTGCTCTCCGAAAATGCGGAAATACCAGCGATTACCGTACGCATCGGCGCGATTTTCGCCGGAAATTATGGCATCCCGACCACGCTGCCACCGATCAATCCCGGCGATGGCGCGAGCGGTTTCGAAACGTCGCTCGCCGCAGGGAAGAGTCTGGGCGAAGGGTTTTCCATCTATGGCGAAATGGGTTATCGCAACCGTAACCACAGCGTGCCGGACGATTTTTTCGGCAGCCTTGGCGTTGCGAAGCAATGGGGTTCCGTGGGCGCGAATGTCGGCTATCGGCGCATCCAAGGCCTCAGCGGCGGCGACATCGGCGGGCCGGGTTTCGGCACGCGTTTCGGATTTTCCGGCGTGAAGGAAGTCGCGCAGTTCTACGAGGGTGGCATCGGATTCGCCGACAGCGGTGGTCGGAGCTACCAGATTGGTGCCGCAAAGAGCTTCGGCAAAGTGCGTAACACGGGCTCAGCCACGGTCTACACCGTCAGCATCGGCCTGCCGTTCAACTTCTGATCGAGCGCTCGTTCTTTTCGATAGTGAGGCGACCGCCTGCTGGTTTATGCACTCCCGCAGACGGTTTTCTTTCGCCACCGTTCGTATAAACCGACGAGCCTCAACGCTCCGAATTCCACCGGGCGCAGCCACCACGGACGGCCAAAGTTTCCGCGGCTTGGATCGCCGAGATTCAGGCCGGTGACATAAGCAAGGCTGACAAGCGTCAGGGCAGTCACACCCGTCGCAGAAATCCGCGTAGCGTCAGCATCCACGCCCCGCACTGACCAAGCCCAAAGGGCTTTTCTTTCACGCAAGCACTTGTGAACGGGTGCCACCGCGCGTTTGCTCAGGCTGCGCCATGGATGGAATCTCGTTTATTCAGGATCTTGCGATCGTGCTGCTCGCTGCCGGCATCGCCGGTGTGCTCTGCAAGCGCATCGGACTGTCCGTCATTGTCGGGTACCTTTTTGCCGGAATCGTCATCGGTCCGTTCACGCCCCCGTTCTCCCTGATCCAAGATGTGGCGCGGATCGAAACGCTTTCGCAGATCGGACTGATCTTCCTCATGTTCGCCATCGGGCTCGGTCTAAGCCTGAGCAAGCTGAGACAGATGGGGCTGGCTACCGTGATCGCCACGGCTCTCGGCGCCCTGCTCATTCTCAATCTGACCAAGATCCTGGGCTTCTCGGTGGGGTGGACCGCCAATCAGAGTCTTTTTGCCGCGGCGATGTTTATGGTCTCGAGCTCCGCCGTCATCGCCAAAGTGGTTTCCGACCTGAATCTCGGTCACGAACGGCCTGCGCAGCTCGCCCTGAGCATCACGGTTCTCGAGGACGTCGTCGCCGTCGTAATGCTGGCGGTACTCGCGTCGAGCGGCGCGGCCTCCGGCGGCAGGACCGAGGTCGGTGGCATGCTCGCCAGCCTCAGCGCGTTTATCGTGGTTCTCGTGATGACCAGCCTCTTTTTCGTTCCGCCGATGCTGCGGCGCCTCGAGTCGAAGGCCGATCCCGAACTTCAAACGATCGTCGTCGCGGGGATTCTTTTTACGATGGCCGTGCTCGCGGTAAAGGCGGGGTACTCGCTTGCCCTTGGAGCCTTTCTGCTCGGGGCGATCGTCGCAGAGATCCCTCAACGGAGCGGTGTGGAACGGGCTTTTGCCGGGATGCGGGATACGTTCAGCAGCGTATTTTTCGTCGCGATCGGGATGCTGATCGATGTGCGCCTAGTCCTTCAAGCGTGGCCATGGATTTTCGCTTTGGGAGCGTTCACGCTCGGGGTCCGGAGCGTTTCGACCAGTTTGGCCCTCATGTTGGTCGGGATGCCTCCACGCGAGGCGAAGAGGACCGGGCTCCTCCTCACCCCCATCGGCGAATTCAGCTTCCTGATCGCCCAACTCGGGGTTGGCCTAAAAGTGCTGCCTCCGTCCTTTTATCCCATCGCGGTCGGCGTTTCCATCCTCACCGTCCTGATCACTCCGCTCACCAACCGCCATGCGGATACCCTCCTCGGACTCCTCGACCGGGTGGAACCCAAATGGATGAAACGCGGGCAAAACGCCTACCACGTCTGGTTGAAACAGCTCGGGGAGGTTCAGGCCGGGATGTGGTGGCGCCTGGGCAAGGGGCGTTTCGTCCAAATCGGCCTGGAAGTCCTTTTCGTGAGCGGACTCCTCATTTTTTCGGAACGCATCTTCACCGCGATCGAACAAAGCCGCTTTGCAGAAGGTCTCACTCCCTGGATGCTCAAGCTTTCGTTCTGGGCCGTCATCGGGCTGCTCACGTTGATTCCGCTCGTGGCGATCTGGCGCAATCTCTCCACCTTGGCGATGATTTTCACGGAGCTCGCGAAAGAACGAACGCGGGTCTCCGGTCCACTCGTCGAAAACGGACTTAAAACGATAAGCGCACTCGGCCTCGCCTACTGGCTTTCTCTGATCGTGCCCACCGAATCGCTTTCCCGCTGGGCGATCGTCATCATCGCGGCGCTTCTCGCCGGTGTCCTGGCAATCTTCTCGCGACGACTGATTTACTGGCACAGCGAATGGCAAACATCGCTTCGCGGGGTCTTCGCAAACAAGCCGGGCGAACAAACGGCGCCGTCGCCCGCGTGGGTCGAAACTTCGGGCGGTTGGGACATCAACCTGCAGGAATGCCAGCTGCCCGAGCGGGCCGCCTGTTCGGGTCGGACGATCGCCGAGATCGGAGTCCGCGCGCGTTTCGGCTGCTCGATCACGGAAATCTACCGGCAGGGTCACACCTTGATCGCGCCGGAGCCGACCCTGACGCTTTATGCCGGCGATCGCCTCCTTCTCCTGGGCACGACCGAGCAAATCGGCGTCGCCCGGCGCGCGCTCGGCGAAGTGACCCCGGCGGGAGAAACCGCGGGCTTCGACGAAGCCCGCCTGGAGACCGTCATGGTTCCCGCGGGCCCACGCACCGGTTCCTCGATGGCCCAACTACAAATTCCCAAACACACCGGTGTACTCGTTGCGGGGCATCATCGGAACGGCATACGCACCATCAATCCGGCCCCGTCGGAGATCCTCGCCGAAGGCGACGAACTTCTCGTGCTCGGGGCCCCCGGTCAAATCCGGGCGTTCAAACGCTGGCTTTCCGGAACGGAAATCGTCGGCGCACAAAAATCGAAAGCCGCGAAACCGGCTGCCCGCTGAAACGACCTCAACTCGCGGAACCGCGCGTCGTCAGGGCTTGACCGGCGAGAGCGCCAATCGAAACCCCAAGCGATTTCCGCGATCGGCCGGAGACAGCCAGCGACGCAACGCGGAACGGCAATTTTCCGCCGGGCAGTTCCAGCTCCCGCCGCGAGAAACCCGGTAGGACCCTTTCGCAGGCGAAACCGCCGCGCCGTTCGCATCTTTGCGGTAGCCGTCCGCGTACCAATCGAGACACCACTCCCAGACGTTGCCGTGCATGTCGTACAGACCCCAGGCATTGGCCGCTTTTTGTCCGACGACGTGACTCATGTCCTCGCCGTCCGCATTGTACCATCCCATCGCATCGAGCTCGCCGGAATAGGCACCTCGCGACCCGGCGCGACAGGCGTACTCCCACTGTGCCTCCGTCGGCAAGGTGTAGCTATAGCCCGGCGGCAGGCGATCGGACGCCCGCTCGCGTTCGGTCAACCGTCGGCAAAACTCGTTGGCCTCCCTCCAGGAAACGGTTTCGACCGGTCCGTTCAACCCGATCGTCTTGAAGTGACTTGGATTGTTGCCCATCAGGGCGACCCATTCTCCCTGCGTCACCTCGTATTTTCCCAGCCAATACCCATGAGTCAGCGAGACCGAAACCGGTGGCCCTTCGTCGGGCGCCCGCGCGGCCTCGGTGGACGGACTGCCCATGATAAACGTGCCGGGCGCAATCCACACCAAGCCGAGCCCCAATCCGGGAATGGTGTAGGGACGGCCGGCCCGCGGTGTCGGGATCTCGTCGAGCACCAGGCCGACTTCGCGTTCGTCGTCGAGCCCGACCGTGGCGGTGACGCTGGCCGGGGTGAACCCTTTCCGAAAGGCAGTGAGGCTCAAACTGCCCCCCCGCATCAGCTCGAATCGGGCCGGGGTCGTTCCCATCGCCATGCCGTTTTCGTCCACTAACGCCGCCCCGCTCGGGACACTGGTGACACGAACCGCTCCGACAAACCGGGGCTGCCACCGCAGAAACGCGGCATCGGTCGCACCCGCGAGTTTGCGGAGCGGAACCAAACGATCGCGCCAATCGGAGGGGATGGGGCTTCGAGACCGATCGTCGAGGTAGGCTAACTCCGCCTTCAGTTGTGCGACCGCCCGTTCGACGGCACGGGGCTCGTCTGCCCGAACGCGTGCATAGGCCGCCTCCGGCCAGTCCCCCGGCCCGGTCAGCCACTCCATCAGAGGCCTCCCCACGTCGAGATAGCGACGCTCCTCCGGTTCGATCGCATGGAGCGCGATCGCGTCCGAAGCATGCTGAATCTCCACCCACGCGCCGTCCGGGTCGTTCGCCGGCAGGAGCTGCGTTGCCGCCCGCAAGTGTGTGCGTGCCGGATGCTGAGCGAAAAAGGTCCGCAACCACGCGGCGTGCATCTCCATCCGTTCGAGGCGACGACGAGACCATTCCAGCGGCCAACCGGCTTCCGACTCGAGCGTTCGAACCGCGGTCTGGAGCGAAGCTAGCGCGGCTTCGACGTCGCGCAGCGCCGACAACGCTGTCTCCAGCTTCGTTTCCTCTTGGACGAGCCGCAGGCGCGCCTGGCGTTCGACGCCTTTGCGACGCTCGTCCTCCTGACGCCGAATCGCCTCCGAGGCTTCCGCCTCGCGCCGCAATCTCTCCTCCTTGGCTTCCCGAACCGCGGCCGCCTCTTTCGCCAGCGCCGCGAGACGAGCCTGTTCGGCAATCTGTACCGTCAACTCCCGCGCGGTCTGCGCCTGCAGTTCGGCCGCCACACGACTTGCTTCCGCCCGATCCCGTTCCAACGCCCGCCATGCGAGCCCTGCGATGACGACTCCGGTGGCCGCACAGGCGAAGAACGCACACAAAATCAAGGGCTTGAGTCCTATTCTCGTACGCTTGAGCCAACCTCGGGAGCGGAAAAGCGGGCCGCCCGCCCTCAACTTCGCAACGGTTCCGTCGAGCTCCGCGCGAGCGGGAATCGTCACTTCCAGCGACTCCAAGTCCTGCTCCGTGGACGCCAGTTCGAGCGCCTCGAAGGCCAATGTCAGCTCCGCGATCGCCAGCCGATATTTCGCCCGTAACCCGGGGGTGATGGCCAGATGCTGCTTCCGCTTGAGCAGAGAGCGTTTTTTATAAAACAGCCTTCGCCGTTCTTCCCGCGTCGCCCCGGCGTCGACCCCCAAAATCTCCAGGGCGCGGTCGAGAGTGAGCGGAGGAAGAGACATCTTTTGGGACGAAATTGAAGCAGGAATCCGACCGAAAAACGGACGCTTCACGTCAGCACCCCAAGAATTTCAGCCGGATGGAAACGAAAGCGGAACAGAAAAGGACCGTTTCGTCAGGTCTCAAATCCAGTTTCAAAGTAACGTTTACGAGATCGACGGACGGGCTAAAGCCTGGACTCCAAACGCCTCCGAGCTCGGAGTCCGGCCTTCAGGCCGCTCAGAAAACCTCGGTAGGCACTTCCACCGCACATTCCCCCTGCGCTTAAAGCTCGGACGCGGCCTCTTCGTCGACAAGCCAAGTGACCCGATCCGAGGCAGTTGAGAGAATTTTGGCCGGAACCGCACTCCACTCCTCCTCCCCGATCATGACACGTTTCAGTGCAGGCGCCTTCGCCTTACCCAAGGCCATGACGATGATCGAACCGCAGGTGCGCAACCCGGTGGGTGTTATCGTCAGTCGCCAGCCTTTCGAGGCTGTCTCGATCGCTGTGAACGACTCTCCGCCGTCGTTTTCCAACAATCGACTGCCCGGAAAAAAGGAAGCCGTGTGAGCGTCGTCCCCCAGCCCCAGCATGCAGACACTATAGCTATCCTTTCCGATTCCGAGTGTCGCCCATCGATCGCGGTACGCCTCGGCCGCCTCGACGGCACTCTTCGAAACCGCCCAGGGAAGACGGCGATTTCCCGGTACGCTCAACGAATTCAAAAGCAGCCGTTCGGCGCTACCGAAATTACTGTCATCGCTTTCCTGTGGAACGAGCCGCTCATCGCTCACGGTAAAATACGTTTGATCGATGAGTTCCCGCGGGAACGCCTTGTTCGCAACGGCCCAGTGAAACCAGTCCTTTGGCGTACTTCCACCGCTCAAAGCCAACGTGAACGGAGTCGAGCGCTTCTTGGCCTGTTCGCGCGAGATCAGCGTTACAGCGCCTGCAAAAAGCGCATCGCGCGAATCGACGATTAACCGCCCATAAAGTGTGGATGTTTCAGTCATAACAATTGCGGCGGAACCATCCCGCCAAGCCGGACCACCGCAACGACCCAACCGCGAGTTGGCAATCCTTCGTCACGACGAGAACCGTCAATCCTGGAAACCGATCGTCCTCGCGCCGACCGGCGACTCGCGTGCGTTCCAGCGGTTGTCCCCCGTCTTCCCTCCCGCGTTGGAAGGATCGGCAGCAAACGGATTCTGCCGACCCTCGGTAGTGGGGTGGCTCTGGGGAGTCGCGTGGAGCCGAACCGTGGCCGCAAAGCTAAGCCAACCGAGGCAAGTGAGCGACGGTTTGGAGGGGAATGAGGCGAGGTTCACGGGTTTTCTAGAAAAACATCGCTTCGCCGAGAGACGCCTCCGGCGCGAGCAAACGTACGCTCGACGGCAGGCGAATGGGTTCTCCGGTAAAATTCGCTTCGAAGCGGGCTTGGTGGCTGGCGAAGTCTGCCTGCCAGAAAAAAGCCTTCGCATCCGTGTAGTTGAATTTTACCGACAGCGAATCCTTTCCGGATCCCGTTGTCTCGGCGACATCGAACGTCGTGCCTTTAGGCAGTCCGCAGGAAACCAGCCGTTCCTCGAGCCAGCGACTCAAGCTGAACGCCTCGGCGCGGTAGGAAGGCGCATACGTCAGGCCGACCGACGCGAGCGCTTGCACCAGCACTGCAGGAGCGGTGCCGGACAGAAACTGGCCCACCAGTTGTCTGACGTGCAGCAGACGCGCGTACGCGAGATCGCGCACCGCTTCAGGGCGCGGCCAAGGATAAGTCAGCGCATCCTCGGGGACAATGCTCGTGTCTAAAATCACCCGCTTGGAACGCCGGAGGAGATATTGATACTCCGAAAGACGCGAACTCTGCGAAAAGCGGTGCGCCCAATAGTACAGCGGCAGGTCGGTCGAGAGGCAGACCGAAACCTGGCTCTCCAAGTACTGCCGGGCGCTCACCGGATAACTCAGAATCACGAACTCCACGCAACGCGTGTCGCCCTTGGATTTACCGAAGAAACATTCCCCGTAGACCTTGGCGCGGAACACCTCGATCGGCGACGTTTCCACCAGCGGACAAAGCACCACCACCCGACAGGGATAACGATGGGCAAAGCGCAACGCGGATTGAAACTGCTCGAGTCCGTCTTCGTCCGTCGTCGCGAGTCCGAAATGCAGGACCAGGTTGAGCTGGGTTGCCTTGACCTCGTCCCGCGGCGGCGCGGACTTTCCGGCCGCAGCCGTGTCCGCCCACATCTGGTTGAGGCTCTTCGAGACCGAACTGACCGACGCTTCGATGCCCGGCAGGGCGCTGAATAGATCGGACATGCTGACTAAGGTTGGCGCCACACGTGGTTGGTCTTCGCCAGGATCCGGTCGGCACCCGCGGGTCCCCATGAACCGGACGGATATTCCTCCATGCCCTCGCGACCGGCGGCTTCCCACGATTCCAGCACTGGCGTGTAGAGTCCCCATGAGGTCTCCGCTTCGTCACCGCGAATGAACAAAGTCCCGTCGCCGATCATCGCATCCAAAACGAGCCGTTCGTACGCTTCGGGTGTGTTCGATCCGTACGTCGTGCTATAGCGAAAATTCATCTTCACCGGCTGCGTCCGCGTTTCCAGACCGGGCACCTTGCCATTGAGGACCATGCTGAGTCCCTCGTCCGGCTGGATCTGAAAGGCGAGGGTGTTGGGTGCCAGGTTGAAGCGATCGCCCTCGGCGAACAGGGTCCCCGGGGGTCGCTTGAACTGAATCGCGATCTCGCTCACGCGGCGGGCCATGCGCTTGCCCGACCGCAGGTAAAATGGAACGCCTTGCCAACGCCAGTTGTTGATCGACAACCGGATCGCCGCGTAGGTCTCGGTGTTCGACTGCGGAGCGATCCCCTCCTCTTCCAGGTACCCCTTGGCGGGTTTTCCCGCGATCATCCCGGCCGCGTACTGCGCTCGGGCGACATCGCCGCCCGCACCGAGCTTTAAGGGTTGAATCGCGCGCAGCACTTTGACCTTTTCGTCGCGCATCGACTCCGCGTCGAGCGACACCGGCGGCTCCATCGCGGTCAACGCCAGGAGCTGCATGGTGTGATTCTGAATCATGTCCCGGAGCGCCCCGCTCTGCTCGTAATAGCCACCGCGGGTGCCCACGCCCACTTCCTCGGAAACGGTGATCTGGACACTGTCGATAAACGTGCGGTTCCAGAGCGGTTCGAAGATCGAATTGGCGAACCGCTGCACCAGGAGATCCTGCACCGTTTCCTTGCCCAGGTAGTGATCGATGCGAAACACCTGACGCTCCTCGAAAACGGAGCGAATGGTGGCATTGAGCGCCACGGCAGAGGCGAGATCCTTGCCGAAGGGTTTCTCGATGATGACCTTGGCGTGGTGCGGCTGTCCCCGGTGTTTGGCGGCGAGTCCGCTGGCGCCGAGATTGAGAAGAATCGACGCAAAGACCGAGGGAGGTGTGGAAATATAAAAGAGCGGCTGCACTTCGCGACCGACTTTCTTTTCGATCGCCTCGATCGCGAGCGCCAGGCGGTCGAACGCCGCTTTCTCTTCGTATCCGCCTGCAACATACGTGGTGTTGCCGGCCACCCGTCCCCAGACTTCCTGGTTGAGCTCGCGGCGGGAGAATTCCTTGATTGCGTCGGAGGCCAGTCCACGGAATTCGTCGTCGGGAATCGCCTTGCGGCCATAACCGATGAGAAAGAAATCGGCCGGGAGGAGGTTGTCGACGGCCAGATTATAGACCGCGGGAATCAGTTTCCGGGCGGTGAGATCGCCCGAGGCCCCGAAGATCACCACCACCGTCGGCGGTGCCCCCCGGTGCTTGCTCAGACCTTGAAGAAAGGGGTGTCGCGAAGTGTTCTCGGCCATGGAAAAAGCGAAGTATGGCCCGGTGGAGATTGCCTGGGCAATCCCATTTCCCGGAAGCCGGAGCGCATCCAATCCTTCGAAAAACGGAGAATGGTCAAGGAGGGAACGTCGCGAGGGGTGGACGGAGTCGCGTTAGCCCTCTTCGGGGGAAGGATGGCTATGGTCCGATCTTCATGCGCGTCGACGTGGCCAGCTTCCGTTGATTGATATCGAAAGAAAGGAAAAGGGTTGCCTCCAAAAACTTTGCCGCGGCGACATGTAAAATATCGAACGAGCGGTGCCCGCCGTTTAAGGTGTAGAGTTCCGATAAAAGCGCCGCCTCCGCGAAAATCGCCGCCAAATCGCAGGCAACCATCCGCAGGTGACCGTTCTTCATATCGGTTTCTACCGCAGCCAAGGAACCTAAGACGTCTGCTTGGGAGATCGCTTTGCGAAAGCCGCCGAAACGCAACGCGTTCCCTAGCTCATAACGATTAAACACTGTCACCGAAATCGGCAGCCCGAACTGCTGCACCCATGCTTGGGCCGCCGGCGTGTGAGCATCGCGACCGTACAGCGAGAAGAGAAAACTGGTGTCTGCAATCACCGTTGCCATCTCAGTGACCTTGGCTTTCGGACAAAATCGACGCGCTATCGCTCGCCGTGAGTGGCGTGGACCACGGCTGTCGGCCCAGTGCTGCGCTCTGCAACCAATCGACCTGCGCCGATTTGAGTGCGAAAGGGGGAACGACCTTGGCGACGATTTTGCCGCGGCGTGTCACTTGAACCTCCTCTCCTTCCGAAACCCACTTGAGCACCTGGGAATAGTTGTTACGCAACTCGCGCACGGTGGCAGTCTTCATGTGCTACATTATGTAGCACACAAGGGCAGCGTCAAGGTCAGTCTAAGTTGCGGGCACGAATGCACCCGGATTTACACCCGGCCTCAACGTCGGTAGAACTTCCGAAACAACGGCACGTTCTCGAAATGAGAGATGCCGGGTGGCGCTCCGCCGAACCCGCGAGAAACCTCCATCACGTCGAATCTGAACGTCGCCGGACGATGGACCGGCGATAACCCCCGCAGATAAGCGTCGCACGCCCGCCGCAGGACCGCGCGCTTGCGACGATCGATCGCGTGATAGCCCGACACCCGCGCCGACTCGCTGCGGGTTTTCACCTCCACGAAAACCAGGACCGAGCCGTCGAGACCCACCAAATCGAGTTCGTCGCGACGATCCTGCGGACTACGCCAATTGCGCGCGACGATCCGGAACCCCCTTTCTTTTTCCAACCACGCCGACGCGCAGCTTTCCCCCCATGCACCCGTATTCTCCTCCGACGCGAGCCCCAGCCATCCCTTCAAACGAGAAAGCATGGGGCCTCTCCTCCCACGACCGCCAGGCTACACGCCTGCTGGGACCGGTGCCGGGTTCGATGTGCGTGTCCCCCGGACCGCGTCGGCGATGTTCTGCTGCGCCGTTTCCGGCTCTCCAATCATGTGATTGAACTTCATCGAGACGGTCTTGGAAACGCCACGCTCCTCCATCGTTACCCCGTAAATCGCCTGCGCCGCCGAGACGGTGCGCTTATTGTGCGTGATGATGATGAACTGGGAGGCGTCGACGAATTTCTTCAGGAGGTCCGTAAACCGTCCGATATTCGACTCGTCGAGCGGCGCGTCGAGCTCGTCGAGCACACAGAACGGCGAAGGCTTCACCATGTAGAGCGCGAACAGGAGGGCGACGGCGGTGAGGGTTTTCTGTCCGCCCGAGAGGAGAGTGATGCTCTTCAATTTCGTTCCCGGGGGCTGCGCGGTGATTTCGATACCACTCTCCAGGACGTCGTCGTTCTGGATCAACTCGAGGTTGGCCACCCCGCCGCCGAAGAGCGTTTGAAACGTGTATTCGAAGTTCTTTTTGATCTGCTCGAAGGTCACCGAGAACTGCTGCTGCGAGGTCTGGTTGATCTCGTCGATCATCTTCAGCAAGGAAGCCTTGGCATTCGTCAGGTCGTCGTTTTGCGACCTGAGGAAGTCGTAGCGTTGCTTGAGCTCCGCGTACTCCTCGATGGCCACCAGATTCACGGCACCCATCGACGCGAGCCGTTGACGAAGCGCATCCACTTCCGTCTTCAACGCGGTCCAGTCGGTGGACGTTTCCAACGCCTTGAGGTCGTCGTCGGTCGGATCGGGCTTGGGGCCCTTTTTCCTTCGACGTTTGGTCGGCACCGCCGTTTTCCCGCCCTCGGTTGCCGAGCCATCGGAATCCGGCGTCTCGTCACCTGAGGAAGCGACCGTGGAAGCAGGCGCGGATGACGCAGCCGCCGACACGCTCTGCGCTTCTCCTTCGTCATCGTCGTCGTCGAGATCCAGCGACTTGATGTCGGGTGGCTCCTCATCCGCTTTCCAAAGCAACGCGCGCCAATCGTACGTCCCGACGCGAATTTGAAACTCGCGCTGCACATCCTCCTCAATGAACGCCGCACGCTGTTTGCTCTCGGCGAGTTTGATCTCGCACCGATTGAGTTCGGATTGGGCGCGGTCGGCCTCGTTGCGGATGTCGAACTGTCCCGACTCGACGCCACCGATCGACTGCTCGAGCGCGACGAGTTCGTGGCGGATCTGCTCCACCTGCCGTTGAGCGACCACGAGCGTTTCGCCGAGTTGGCCGGAACGGAACTTTTGACGTGCATTCTCGCCCTCGAGTGTGGCTACCTGCTCCGTCCAAACCTCGATCTCTTGCTGGCGCTGGATCAATAACTCGGACAGCTGGCTGCTTCGGCGTTGCATGTCGGCCAAGCCGCGATCGAGGACCTCGACGCGTTGCCGACGGTCGGCCAACTCCAGTCGCGCCTGGGCCAGGGACTCGCGTTTCACGTCCCGATCCGTTCGCAATTCGACGATCCGCACATCCAACGCCGCCGATCGATCGCGCTGCGTCATCGCGAGCGTGTTGGCCTCCGTCAACCCACGCTGCGCTTTCTCGAAACGCGCCTGCGCTTCATGACGAGCCTGTTCGAGCGAGGAGACTTCATGCTCCATACGCGCGAGCCGGTTGCCGATTTCCTCGAGCGCTTTCTGCGAGCCTCGAAGTTCCTGCTGCACCGCTGCCGCGGTCTGCGTCACGACAAGCAAGTCCTGACGCGATTGCTCGAGATGCGTTTCACTGTCCGTCAAACGGGTCTGCAAAGCCTCGATGGCCAGGCGATGGGTGTCGTGCTGCAGCTGGTCGTCGACGAGTGCTTTCGCCGTTTCGCGCAAGTCGACCTCGCGCTGCATGATGCTGTGGGACGATCTTTTGCGATGGCCGCCGTAAACGAGACCGCGCTGGTCGACGAGATGGCCGGTCCGGGTGGCGACCGCCAAAAACGAGAAAGACGGCGTGGCCTTCCAGAATTCGAGGAAGGCATTGATGTCGTCGGCGATGTAGCACGCGTCGAGCAACGCGATCACGGGGTGGTTGTCATCGACGAAACCCAGACCCGTCCGAGCGGGCACCAAACCGGAGGGCAACTCCGCCGGCTGCACTTCCCGGACGGGCTCACACTCGCCAATCCTGAGGACCACCGCTCCAATCTGTTCGCCTTCCAGCTGGGCGAGGATGCGCTGCGCGGTCGCGAGCTCTGCCACGCTGATCGCTTCGACGGCCGAACCGAGAATCGCTTCAATCGCCTTGGCACTCCCGGGTTTAACTTCGAGGCCTTGCGTAATCGGCGTCGCCTTGCCACCGGCAAGTGCACCGTCGAGGCGTCCTTGCAGAACGGCTTTCGCGCCTTCACCGAAACCCTCCAGCTTTTCCTGCAGTTGCTGCAACAACTTCAACCGTGCGGTCCGTTGGGCCAAGCCGCGGTCGATTTCCTGCAGCTTGCGCTGGGCTTCACGAAATTCTTTCGTCAGGTCGGAAATGGTTTGTTGAGCGACCGTGACTTCATTGTGGGCCCGGGATTTATCCACCATCGCCTCCTCCGCGCGGGCCTCGGTTTCGCCGACCATCGCCGCCGCGGAACTTTGCTGGACGCGAATCGTCTCGATTTCCCGTGCGACCGATTCGTGACGCAGCGCACTGGTCTTTTGGTCAACTTCGTAGCTCGTCGTGTCGGTCCGGAGCCGCGCCACCGTGCTTTCGTGCTGCAGAAGCTGGAACTTGCCCTGCTGCAGCTCCTGCTCGTGCTTCGAGAGTTCGCCCTCGACGATCGCGAGGTCGCGATTGCGCTGCTGAAACACGTCGTCGGAACTTCCGAGCAGCGTCAGCTGCCTCTCCTTGTCGTTCGCGCCAGTGTCCACCTGCGAAGCGAGCTCGCGCAGTTGCATTTCCAACTCGCCCAAATTGTCCTGTGACGATTCGAGTCGATCCGCCAAACCGGTCCGTTTGATCTGCGCCAGATTCGCCTGATTTTCGGCCTGCTCCTTCTCGGAACGCAGATCGTACGTCGCCTGTTGCGCTTCCTGGACGCGTTGGTTCAAACGCGAACGCTCCGCGCGTTTTTCCTCCAGCGCGCTCTGCCGCTGCTGCAGTTCGACACGGCGCGTTTCGGCGGCGGCGCGGAACGTGATGACCTGCGTCTCCAACTCCGCCAATGTTGCGGTGAGCGCAGCGTGCTGATATCCCGCTTGGGAGAGCACGAGATGGCGCAACCGGTAACCGAGTCGTTTGTAACGCAGCGCCTTCGACGCTTGGCGCCGTAGAGAACCGATCTGGCGGCCGACCTCCCCAATCACGTCCGCCACCCGCGCCAAATTCTGATCCGTCAGGCCGAGCTTCTGCAGCGCTTCGCGGCGCTGGGACTTGTATTTGGTGATACCGGCGGCCTCCTCAAAAACCGCGCGACGCTCCTCGGGTTTCGACGAGAGGATCTGATCGATCTGGCCCTGCGCCATGATCGAGTACGACGTCCGGCCGATACCGGTGTCCATGAACAGCTTTTGGATGTCCTTCAGACGGCACGGCTGGCCATTGAAGAAATACTCCCCCTGCCCGTCGCGATAAACCCGACGCATGATTTCGATCTCGTGAAACTCACTGCCGAGCTGCTTTTCGCAATCGGTTAAAAGCAACGCCACTTCGCACATCTGTGCAGGTTTGCGGGTGTCTGCGCCTTCGAAAATGACGTCCTGCATCTTGCCACCACGCAAGGCCTTGGCGCTCTGCTCGCCCAACACCCATCGAATCGAGTCCGCAATGTTGGACTTTCCGCACCCATTCGGACCCACCACGGCGGTGACGCCAGGTTCAAAACGGAGAGTGGTGGGGTCGGCGAAGGACTTGAACCCATGAAGCTTGAGCGCCTTGAGATGCATGAAAGAGCGAACGATTCAGACGCCGGGGTTTGTCCGCGCAAAGGAAAAATTTCGCCCTCTTTGGGGTCGGTATCGGCCAAAAAAGGGATTCGGTCTTGCAAATCGGTGCCGACGCGTCGCACCGGATCGCACCCGACAGCAGAGCCAGGGAACACGTTCCGATCTCCGATTGAGCTACCCCGAGCTAGGAGCCCGGCCTTCACGCCGTCCTAACCAGATCGCCACCAACAGTACAGATTCCGCAAGCACCGGTTACGCGTCCGGCCGGCCACCCGCGAGATAGATTGCCCACCAGCGGCCAGGCGACGCAGAAAGGCATCGGCTGGCGCAAAGCCCTCCGTCCCGCTTTGGCCGACACTCCCGTTGTCAAGGGCGAGGGGATTTGGCCGCGCGCACGTCGCGAACGGCTCGGCCACTCCCCGTTGGCTCTTTCGTCATAGAAGGGAGCTTGATTGATACCCATAAAGGCATATTAACACCCATATATGAAAACGACGCTTGAGTTGCCAGACGCGCTCTTCCTCGAGGCCAAAGCATTCGCCCTCCGCCGTCGCACCACTTTCAAAGCCATCGTGGAACAAGCACTTCGCCGCGAAATCCAGGCTACGCCCACGCTCACGCCCGAGCAGTGCGAGTACATGGAGGTCGGACCGCTTGGAATCATCCGCCTCAAAAAAACCGGTTCTCCCATGACGCCAGAAACTTATCGTGAACGGGTTGAACGCATCGAAGGGGCGGACGACGAACGTCATCTCAACCCGCAATCCGAATGATTTCTTTGCTCGATGCCAACGTGCTCCTGGCCCTCGGGGATCACAATCACCCGCATCATCCGGCCTCCATCCGTTTCTTGGAAGTGACCGCCATCCGCCACGGGTGGGCGACTTGTCCGCTGACCGAAAATGCCTACCTGCGCATCATGGGCCGGCATCGCTCCACCGGGCAAGGCATGTCCACGAGCGACGCCCGGCTCTCGCTCCAAAGTATCGTCAACAATCCAGGTCATAGTTTTTGGCCCGAAGACCTGTCCTTGTGCGATGCTCGCGCATTTCCGTTCCTGCCTGCCGCCAAGGACCTCACCGACATCTACCTCCTCGGCTTGGCCGTGAAAAACGGCGGGCGCCTCGCCACTTTCGACTCCAAAATAGACCCCGCCCCCATCCCAGGCGGCGTTCAGTCGTTCTACTTCATCCCGACCACCTGAAAATTACGTCTTGCCTGCCTTCGTCGAAACCCAGTTCCTCACCGCCCGTCTATCCGGATCGAGACGCCGCGAATAGATCCGCGTCCTCAGCGAACGGGCCTAAGCGATTCGCTCCTAACCGTGCAGAGATCGGCCACGTGCTTCACTCTTCCGAGCTCGGAGTCCGGCCTTCAGGCCGCGCCGTCAAACGTCGGACGGGATTGATCGAAGCGGGATCGAGATCGATCTCGGCAGGAGCTATCCGCAGATTACGCCGATTTCCGCAGATGGTCGGAACGATCCCAGGATTTCGACCGGAAAATCGGTCTAAAATCCGTAATCTGCGGATAACAGCGTCTGACGTTTTGGGCCCAAGCGGTGCCGAAAGCGGGAATAGTCTCACGCGCCTGCCAATCCGACCTCCGATTTCAGCCGCCCGAGCTCGGAGTCCGGCCTTCAGGCCGTTCGAACTAGGTCGCGCCCGACAGACAGCACAGATTTCCGCACTCACCCGCGTCACGTCCTTTTCGGACTCGGCGGTATAGATTGTCAAAAGTCCAAAACTGACGTCTTGCATGCTTCCTCGCACGGTTAGGGAATCGCGGGATAAGAGAGAATAAAGTACATCGAAGAACCGTCGAAAGAACTGCAGTCAACCCGACGCCTACAAGTCGGCATATGGTCAAGGATTCAGTATCTTGACGTGTCAGTACAACCGGCTAGTGCGCCATTGCCTGCCCTATAAAATACGATAGAGCGATGCCATGCCGCTCTTTAAGGCGCGCCTCGCGGCTGCTATACGATTGGTACCCGGACACCGATGGTTCTCGACTCTCTTGGTTCCTGACGCTCGGAAAAGCTCCACACGATCGCAGGATGGGAGAAGTGCGTTGTTGCAGCCGCTTTCGGCCTCGACCGCCGGACCCAAGGCAGCAAACGAACGTTGGCCGAGATCGTCAAATTCGCAGATTGGAATTATCACACTTGCAATTCGAGGTTTTGGCTCACTTAGTGCCGCCAGCGGTCTTCCCCCTTAATCGTCGAGCTATGATTTTGAAGTTCTTATTGGCCGCCCTCGTGGCCTTGATTGGACCCGCGACCCTTCCTGGATCGCTGCACGCAGTTACTATTGCACTGACCGTTCCTGGCACGAGTGACCTTTGGCTCGCGGGACAACCCAACGGTACGTTGTTAGGAGGCGACAATGCACCGGACCAGTCTCCAGCCCAGGTCTTGGGCTTAGGGCTCACGCCGGGTACTTCCCTCACATTTACAGCCTCCGGAACGGTCGGCTTCCCCGGAGAGCCGGCGGGCCCGGACGGCTCGGCAAATTCCTATACGCCCCCAGCCAACTTCGGACTCTCGTCCTTATTCGCACCCGCCAATGCCTTGATTGGAGTATTTTTGGACAACTCGACGCCAGTCGGACCGTCGGCTCCCACGGGTTTGGCCTTCAACACCGCTGTGTCGCGCGACTTTTCCACGCTTTCTCCCCTGCTCTCACAGACCTTTTTTATCGGAGATGGCCTAAAGACCGGCAGTGTTGCCCAACAGTTTGTGGTCCCAACAGGGACGACTCGTTTGTTCTTGGGTACGTTGGACGGTTTCGGCTGGTTTAATAATATTGGAAGCTTCGCAGTGACGGTCACTTCGGCCCCAGTCGTCGGCGTTCCCTCGGCAGTCCCCGAAAGCGGTTCTACCTTACCTTTGATGGCGGGAGCCTGTTTGACCCTATTCATTTACGGGGCACGGTCCCGTAAAATTGCTTTACCGTTTTAACGGGGGTCGCGCTTAGTGGTTTGCCCGCTGGCTTTGTTACAGGCCGTGCTTCTACGCCAGAAAGAATAGTTCTCCCGTTTTCGGCCAGCACCAAAGACAAAGCCCTCTTTTTATTGGGCGCGCCAGAATGACGATCGCACGCCGGAGGTCGTGGAACTTTAACTCCGGGATTGCGAATGTGACTCCGGAGCGCGAGGTCTTCGCGATGTTCACCGCGCTCAACGGGCCATTCAAACGGGAACTACCGCACCGTCCCTGATCTGCTCAGCTTCGCAGCACTTGGCGCCCGTACGAGGATTCAACCCTTGCGATATCCGGCCGTTGGCGTGTTTTTCATCGTCGCACTCACGGTCAACGTCAGCGGGAGCGTCATCGGCGTGATGGGCATCCTCGCCGATGTCTGTCAGGTTGGCGTCGCTCCGCGTGGTCTCCGGCGGCATCCCGCGTTTGGTATTTGCCCTCAGCTTTATCGCTTTGGTCTACGCGCTCTTTCTCGCCGGACGAACCCGGGTGTTTGAACGGACCATGGCGATTCCCGTGGCGGTGATGTCTGTCTGCTTTCTCCTCAGCCTCTTCGTCACCGCGCCTGCCTGGTCGGACATCGCGCAGGGCCTGGTCCCCCAACTGCCGCGTGTCGAAAGCGGTCGAAACTCCTTTCTCGTGATTGCCTCGATGGTCGGCACGACGGTTTTTTCCGGTCTTTTCATCCTCCGAGGGTCCTTCATCAAGGAAGCGGGTTGGACGCTTGCCGACCTCGGGATGCAGCGGCGCGATGCCGCGTTTTCAGCCGGTATGATGTTCATGGTGAGCGCCTCGATCATGGCCCTGGCCGCCCGGCACGCTCCACGCCACGGGCGTGCCCATGGAAAAACGTCGCGCAAATGCTGAGACTGCTCGAACCGCTCGCGGCCACCTTTGCAACGGTCCTCTTCACCGTCGGAGTGATCGCCGCCGGCTTGTCGTCATGTTTCCCAAAGTCGCGCTGCTTCGTTGGCTTCTGAACGATTATCACCAGCGCGGATCGGAGGTGCGTCGTCTGGACTACCGACTCTACGTGCTTGGTATCTCGCTCCTCGGCCCGATCGTGCCGATATTCAACGCACGGCCCATCCTCGTCATGACCGCATCGCAAGCCTTCGGCGCCCTGATCCTGCCCGCGACGACCCTGTGTCTTCTCATCCAAGGCAATCGGCGTAAATTGATGGGGCTGCACAAATTTTCACTCATGATCAACCTTCTGCTGATCGCCGTTCTCATTTTCGCCCTGACCATGAGCTATTTCAGTTTATCGGGATTGATCGGTGCCGCGCGCGGATAAGCTTATCCGGCACCCGGTCGCGATCGTTTCCCAGCAATCGCTCGTTTTCAGCCAACCGACTTCCCGCGTAGGAACCCAGAGCTGCGTACGAGCTGGTTCCACGGCCTCTCGCACACAAGCAGAGTCGGCAGAAGGCGGTAGCGGCCGATCGAGAAGAGTCAGCCAACTGCCGCCCCTCATCGAACCGGACCGGGTGATTTACGGCACGCTCCCCAGAGAACTGACGTCTACGATGCGTCCCTCCTGTTTGATTTGTTTCGGTTTCACGCCGATTGCGACGGTTGTGTGGCACGGGAAACGAATAGGTCACGGGGTTTGATCCGCGTTGACCCAGGTAGGCGAATGGGCACCTAACCGCCCTCCAACCTACTCTACCATGCAACCCTCCCACCGCCCTCTTGGGCTTCGCTCATGCCTTCGGGTCGTCTTTCGGGATGGCTTTATCATGGCCTGCTCTCTCGCCTCGGTCCTGCCGGCTCAAACCGTATCGCCAAACGCTACGACACCGTCCGAAGGCACGACCGTTGAACTTCAACGCTTCGTCGTCACGGGCTCCAATATCGCCCGTACCGACTATGAGAAAATCGCTCCGATCACGGTGCTCGACCAGTCCGCTATTGAGACGCGCAACGCTTTGCTACCCGTCGACCTGCTCACCACGCTTCCTTCGGTGGTGAATCTGCCCGAGAACGAAACCCGTCTCGGCTCGTCCGGCGCACGGGGTGACAACGCCAACATCAACCTGCGCAACCTCGGGGCGACCGGCACACTCATCCTCGTCAACGGTCGTCGCATGGCGATCAACCCGATGACCGCGGGTCTCTCGCAGGCCGTAAACGTCAACCAGCTCCCGACTCAGGGCATCGAGCGCATCGAAGTTCTCCGTGACGGCGCTTCCGCCATCTACGGATCCGACGCTATCGGCGGCGTCATCAACTACATCCTCAAAAAGAAATTCGACGGAGCCGAGGTGTCGCTCAAGGTCGGTATCCCCGAGCACGGCGGCGGCGAAAGCGTCGGTGGCGCGTTTACGTTCGGCTCCTCCTTTGCCGACGGCAAAGGCCGCTTCTTCGGCACGGTCGAGGCGCTCTACCGCGAGAACATCGAGCTCACCGAGCGCGATTTCAGCGAGAATTCGCTCAACGTGCACCGCGTGCCGGAACCGTTCAACGCTCTTGGTGGCGCGTTCGACGGTCGCACCGCGCGCGGCGTTTTTCCGACCTTCCGTATCGGCACGGCCACGGCGAGCAACTACTTCCGCTTGGTCAACGGCACACCGGCGCTCACTTCGGCCGGCCCTAACCGCACTGCGAACCCGGAGTTCTATCTCGATCTCAACGAATACGGCTGGTCCTCGCCGCGCGTCCGCCGGGCCAATACCTTTCTCTCGGGCGAGTTCGATCTGAACGAACGCATCACGGCGTTCTCCGATTTCTCCTACTACAAATCCCGCTCGACGATGGTGCGCCAACCCCTCGCCCTGAACGCGCCCACCTCCGACCAGTTCATGGTCCTGGCCATCGACAACCCATACAACCCCTATAGTTCGCGATTCTATAGCACGGCAGGCACGCCCAACGCCGACGGCACGGCCCGCCTCACGGGAACGCCGCGGACCGTCAGCCTCGTGTCGCTCACGCTGCCCGATCTCGACCCGGAGAACGTGGTCACCGACGCCGATGTGGTGCGTTTCGCCGCCGGTCTCAGAGGGCGCCTCGGTGATACCTGGTCCTGGGAGACCTCTGGATTCTATAATCGGGTCAAAGGCAAGGATAACGCCTATCCGGACGTGCGCGAGAGCCGCCTCCAACAGACTTTAGCCCGCACCGACGCGACGGCGTACAACCCGTTCGGATACACCTTTAAGGTGCAGGGCAACGCGGTTGTCGCCGACCGGCCCTATACGAATCCGGCCGCCACGGTGGACTTTTTCTCCGACACGTATTCGCGCTCGGCCTCAAGCGAGATCGCCAGCGGCGACCTCCGGGCGACCGGTCGGTTGCTCAGCCTGTGGTCCGGCGATCTGATGGTCGCCGTGGGCACGGAGTTTCGCACCGAGGAGCTGGCCGATAAGCGCCCACCCTTCAGCGGCGAGAATCCCGCCGGCTCCGGTCTCGATCCCACCAACAACGACTTTTTGCTGCACCCCCCGCGGCCCGACGTGTTCGGGGATCGCGACGTGACCAGCGCCTACGCGGAGTTCCTGGTGCCGCTGGTTGCCGCCCAGAACGACATTCCACTCGTCAATACGCTCGAGCTCAACGCCTCGGCCCGTTTCGAGAGCTACAGCGATTTCGGCGACACCACCAAGCCGAAGGTCGGCGCAAACTGGCGTCCCCTTTCCTGGATGATGCTGCGCGCTTCCTACAATGAAGGTTTCATCGCGCCGAGTCTGGCGGCGCTCTACACGAGCCGCCGTTTCACCAATTCTGCCGGTGCCGGCGAGATCGATACCTACCGGAACCCCGTCACCGCCGAGGGACCGTACATTCAGCGCACCATTTTCGGTGGCAGTCCCGACTTGAAGCCTCAGGAATCCGAAGGCACCACCTACGGCGTGGTGATCGATGTCCCGTTTGTGAAGGGCCTGAGCCTCACCGCAGATCGTTGGACGATCGACCGCACCGATCTGCTTGGCCAACGCAGCGTGACACAGATTCGCGAGTCCGACGACGCGCTCCTCCGCTCCTACACCCGGCAGCAACTCGCGGCGGGTGTGCCAGCCAACCAGATCGACGTCGGCAGCGGCACCGCCAATTACCGGGGTGACGCCGCCGTCGTGCGTTTCGCGCTAAACGCCGAGGATCGTGCCGTCTTCGCCGCTTACAACGCGGCCAACCCCGGCAATCCGCAGGCTCCGGCGGGCCGCATCTTTTCCCTCGAGCGTCCCTTCATCAACATCGCCACCTCTCAGGACGAGGGTGTGGACTTCGGCGCGCGTTACGACCTGCCCAAGCTGCCCCTCGGCAATATAAGCGTTACCTCCGAATGGGCTTACCTAATCAAGTCTCGCAATACCATCGCTCCGGCCAATGTTGCCCCCACCGAAAACGACAGCGTGGGTGTCGGCGGGGTCACCCGCTGGCGCGGCGCGACCAACGTAAGCTGGCGCAAGGGCCCGTGGTCCGGCGGACTCGGGGCTTACTACATCGGCGAGAACCTCGACAACGGGGCCGCGACCACGGCGGCGATCTACGAGTCCCTCGGTCGTCCCGACTACATCAAGGAAAAGTTCACCGGCGGCCGGAACGTGTACTATTACAAGAACGACGCCGTGGTCACCTTCAACCTGTCGGTCGGCTACCGTTTCGGGGCGGACGCTTCGCCGTGGCTGCGAGAGACGCGTATCCGTCTCGGCGTGACGAACGTCGCCGACAAGGAGCCGCCGGTCGGCTCCGGGCAGTTCGGCTATGATCCGAGCGTTTACCAAAACCTCGTCGTCGGTCGCTCATGGAACCTGGAGGTCACGAAGAAATTCTGAGCCCGCGTGGCTCGTGTTCCGTTAAACACGGATGGACGAGGATACGGAGCCACCACATTGGCTGAGAATCCTTTTCTATCCCCGTTCGTCGTGGTTAAGATTCCCTGTTATGAAAGACTTCGTAATCGTCCTTCTGTCCGTGGCCTCGGCGTGCACCGCATGCTTTGCCGCCGAGCCGGCGCTCGATGCCGCGGCGGCCCGTGCGTGGTATGACGCGTTGCCGACCTCGCCCAAGCCCGAACTCACCAAGCACGGCTTGAGCGCGACGGAACTCGCGCGCTGGCCCGTGCGCGGCGCCAACCAAGGAGTCGCGGTGGACAAGGACTTTTTCTATGGTGTCGGCAACTTTGTCATCGTGAAGCACCGCAAGGACACCGGGGAGCGCACGGCCGAGTGGATCGGGCTGAAGGGCGGCCCGACCATCCACCTCAACGGCGGTTACGTGAGCGACGGCAAGCTCATCCTCTCGCACTCGAATTTCCCGCAACTCCCCATGGCAAGTTCGCTGGAAACCTACTCTGTCAAAGATCTCTCGCACGTGGCGACGTACAGCTTCGGCATCCGCCTCGGCTCGCTCACGTGGGCCGAGCGCAAGGACGGCTACTGGTGGGCGTGTTTCGCGAACTACAACGACCAGGGCACAACACCCGGCTTCGACAATCGTTGGACCACTATCGGTAAGTTCGATGACGACTGGCAGATGGTCGAGTCGTGGCTGTTCCCGCCGCAAGTCGTGGAAAGCTGGGGCAAGAGCGCCTGCTCCGGCGGTAGCTGGGGCGACGACGGTTTGCTCTACGTGACCGGCCACGATGCGAAGGAGCTTTACGTACTGCGCCTCCCGAAGACCGGCGTGACCATGGACTACGTGACCGCGATCGACGTGCCCTTCGCCGGCCAGTCGTGGGCCTGGGACCGCAGCGCCAAGGGCCATCGTATCATTTACGGCATTACACGCGCCAGCCGCGAGATCGTGGTCGCCGAGATCCCGGCGCTTCCGGCCGCGTTGCTCAAACGATGAACTGGGTGCGGGGTTCGGTCTATTGGGGCGAGGGAGAAATCCAAAGACCTCTTGATCCTCGCGGCAATCGCGAGGCGATCGAAACCCGACGTCTTCCACAACCTTTTGCCCTACGATCGACAGAAACGTCTCACGCGAAGACGCGAAGGCGCGAAGGAGGATCGATCTCGACGGGAGCTATCCGCAGATTACGCCGATTTCCGCAGATGTGCGGAAGGCTCGGAGGATTTCGATCGGAAAATCGGTTTGGAATCTGCGTAATCTGCGGATAACAACGTCTGACGGTTTGGGCCCGAGCGGTGCCGGAAGCAGGAATAGTCCCACGCGAAGCCGCGAAGGAGGAGAATCCAAACTCGATGGCACAGCGTGCAGCGGTCTGTGATCGCCCGCAGATCCAACAGTGCAGGTCCGTCTATCAACGCAGGTCGACTCATCCCTTCGCTCCTTCGCGCTTCGCGTGAGCTCCGGTCGAATTCCTACACCGATCGAGCCCCGAACCTCCAAACTTTTTATCCGCAGATTTCGCAAATTCTCGCAGATTTCAGAGATGAGTTCACTCACCACCCACGACGCTTAAAAGGGGTCTCGCCGCACTCCTCACACCGTATTTTAACTCTGAATACCTCCATCCGCCGCGATCGTGCGTTCGACGCTCTGACAGCTGTTTGCAGGCGATGCAATTTTCCCACCTGGGTTAATGTAGGGCCGGACCTTGCGTCCGCGCCGGTTGCGCGTCGCAACACGTTTCGGCAGGCAACACCCACCGAGGCGCGGACGCAAGGTCCGGCCCTACACGCTCGGCGCATGTTGGGCGCTTTTCTTAGCGCCATTTGGGTCGCACCGCACATCTCCCATTTTGTCAGCGTCTCGGACCGCTGCGAGGAATGCGTGAGTCACCGACCTCCGCGTGACCGGGCTCCGTCAACGCAAAAAGTGCGGCGCGACCCGTAGATGCTGGTCCAAGCATCACGATCGCAAGAAATGTCTCGCGCGATGCGCGGAGGGTGCGAAAGAGGCTCGCGTCAGGTAACCGCCCAGGCTGCGGGACGCGCCGAATTTAATCTGCTCGCTGCCTGCGCGGTCAGGGCAGTTCGTAGACTTCGATCAGAGCCACGCCCGTGCCGCCATCGGCGCCGGCTGCATGAACCGTATAGGCTCCTGGCGCCAGGGTGATGAGCAGGGCGGAATCCTTGCTCTGAGCTTCCAGCTGAAATGCGCCGACCTGGTTAGTGGCTGCGCGCACCCACTCCGCATCCGCAGAGGCCTGCCAATTGTCGTTACTGGCAATCATCTGCGTTCCGCTAGAAAGGCTCAACTTGGGATCGGCGAGGACCGCCGACAATCCGAGGTGCACCAATCCTGGTCCCACTGCCCGCAATAAAACCTTTTTCGGCGCGTTGCCGGTAACGACGAAGCCTGCAATCAGGGTGCCCGAACCAGACTGAACTTCCCCGCGCGTGGAAATGTTTACAAGCGTGGGCGCCTTCCCGCCGGGATTTTCACTGGCGTCATAAACTTCCGCGAGAACCGGGCCGGTGATGCCAGCGCCGCTTCCTGTTATCTGCACGCTATAGGCGCCAGCCGCCAGTGTCCTGACCAATGCGGCATCCTTGCTGCCTGCTGTGAGCGGGAAGGCTCCTACCTGGACGCCAAGCGTCGCCACGAGCTCGGGTTCGGCGCCGATACCCCAGTCGTCATTGCTGGCAATGAGTTCGCCGTTGCGAAACAGACGCAGCGTCGGGTTGTCCAGCGCGGTGGGCAGACCCAATGCTTTGAGCGAAGGACCCACGGCCCGCAACAGCACCGTCCGGGGCACTGTGCCTTCGAGAATGAAGCCGGCGATCACGGTCTTTTCTCCCGTACCGGCGATGGCTCGGGACGAAACATTCACCAGGCGGTCCGTGCGCGCGACCGTGGCCTTCAAGCCGGCAAATCGGCTGCCTCCGTTTCCGATATCGCTTTGTGCAGCGACAAGCTCCCCCGTCACTTCGAGCGCACCGGTCACGGTCTGCCCGTCGCTCAAGTTCATCTGTATCACGCCATCGGTGGTGACCGTTCCCCATGCCGCCGTCGTCGACGCGGCGGTTCTCATCACGACCATGCTTGCACCCCGCGCGCTGACGATCCAACTCGAACTTCCGCTGGCAGCATTTAATAATGGCGCGTCATAATAGCCCGCGTAACGCTCAGTCGGACCGGTCGCCGGCTCGAGGGCGGCGGAAAAACCCACGCCGCTATTTTCGAACAAACCGATGAGAGTTCCGTTCACGATCCTCCCGCTGAAGACGTAGTCGCTTTCCGCCTTTGCTCCCGGGCTCTCCACCGCACTCAGCCTGCTCGCCCCGTCCGGTAGCGCCGTGCGAAAGGTTCCGTTGGCATCGAGTATGAGATTGGCCAGGAAGCCCGGCCCACCTAGCTTGACACATCCGAGGAGGACGCCGCGAGCGTGATGAAATTCCACAGCGAACCGTCCTTCCGCGCCCAACAATCCAAAATATGCATGGCTTTCGTCGCCCGCCGGTAGCCCGTTTACGACGAGGGTTGCGATCTGGCTCGTCACAACTCCGCCCGAGTTGCTGACCGTGACGGAATAGTTGCCCGCTTCAGCCGGACCCACCGACGAAAGGACCAAGCTGCTGCCCATCGCGCCAGCCACCGCCACGTCGTTAAATTTCCACTGGTAAGTCGGCGCGGGCGTGCCATTCGCAATCACCCTGAAAGTCGCGCTTGTCCCGGCGTCGGCCGTAACGTTGCTCGGTTGCTGCAAGATGAGCGGCGGCGCGGCGGCGATCGTCAGGGTGCCGGTGGCCGAGCCTTGGTAATTCGCTTCGGTCACGGTCGCCATCACGGTATAGCTGCCGACTGCCGAAGGAGCGGTCGCCGAGCCGTTGTAGGTGACCCTCGCGCTTAGGCCGGAGGGTGAAGTCGCAAACGTGACGTTTTTCGCCGTCCCATCTGCAATCTGCGCGAGATTGCCAAAAGTGAGGATGGCCGAGGCTTGGGCGACCGCAAACGCGCGATCAATTGCGGCGGCCGCGCTGTAATTGCTATCCCCGTCTTGCGAGCCCCGCACCACGACGGTGCCGGCGCCGGTGATGGTAACGGTGGTCCCGGATATCGTGGCAAGCCCGCTGACGACACTGAAACTCACGGGCAAAGCAGAGTCCGCGGTCGCGGAAAGGGCAAACGCAGGATTCCCGAACGTCTTTGTTCCCAGCGGCGCAAAGGCGATCGTCTGGCTCGCCTTCGCCACATTGAAAGAGTGGTCCACGTTCGGCGCGGCGGCATAGTGGGTGTTACCCGCTTGAGCGGCGCGGACCACGACGGTACCGGCACCCGTCACGGTGACGGTCGAGTCCGCGACCAAGGCCGGGCCGCTGACCAGGCTAAAGTCCACCGGCAGTCCGGAACTAGCAGTGGCGCTGATCACGAAAGACGCTGCGCCGAACATCCTCCCACCTAAGGAACCGAAAGTAATAGTCTGGTTCGCCGGGCTCACCACAAACGATTGCTCAACCGGCGTCGCCGCGTTGTAATTGCCATTACCCGCGCGCGCGGCGCGAACCACCACCGTCCCGGCGCCCGTGAGCGTCACGGTGTTGCCCAAAAGTGTCGCCGGACCGCTGACAATACTGAGCGTGACACCCAGGCCCGAACTCGCGGTGGCGTTGATCGCGAAGGGCGCTGCGCCGAACGATATCCCGTTTAAGGTGCCGAAGGAAATAGTCTGGTTCGCCGGGCTCACGACAAACGATTGTTCGACTGGCGTCGCCGCGCTGTAATTGCCATTTCCCGCCTGCGCGGCGCGAACCACCACCGTCCCAGCGCCGGTGAGCGTCACGGTGTTTCCCGAAAGTGTCGCCGGGCC
>Ga0105046_10000271_pt1 | contig 68010 bp, 65 predicted proteins | sample MAT03_FD_78385 | JGI IMG/M metagenome (GOLD analysis project Ga0105046, IMG submission 78385) | Freshwater microbial communities from Lake Fryxell liftoff mats and glacier meltwater in Antarctica - MAT-03 (megahit assembly) | ecosystem: Environmental > Aquatic > Freshwater > Ice > Liftoff...
ACTCGGGCCAACGCGCAACCAGCTGATCGGCAAGGGCATGGTCTGGAGCCCGAACCATGGCGACACCGCCTTCACCGTGCCGATGTTCGACCAGTTCATGCGGCGGATCATGCCGGGCGAGGATTGGCGGGCGGAGGGGTGATGTGTGCCGGCGCGAACGTGCGCTGGGACGGCACCCACTGGCGCACCGGCACGCGCGGGATGACGTGATCGACCAAATGCGCGGCGGCCTGCGCCACGCGTCGCGCCCCGCACGAGGGGCAGAACCCGCGTCGCTTGCAACTGAACGCCAAGAGCTTGTCGTGGCCACAGTCGGCGCAGCGCAGGCGCAGAAAGCCGTGTGCCAGGATGCTGCACTCCAGGAAGGCAACGAACTCGTCTTTGACGAATTGCGGCAAGCTGGCACCGATGGTCCATGGGGTCTGGGCGAAGAAGCTCACGACGCCGAGGTGCCCCGTAGAGAGTGCTTATCGGTGGGCTGCGTGCACGGCAGCCTGCTCGTGGCGGACCAGCACGTGGCGCAGGCGTGGCTCTCCATGCAGAGCGTCGTACAGCGGCAGCACTGTACCGCCGGGATCGCCAAAAATGGTGTCGACGCCGCAGGCCCTGCGTGTTTGCAAGAGGATGCACGCGCCATTGGCCGCGCCTGTGGCGGGATGCGACGGTAGTTCCCTGGAATGCATTGCCTATGATCCGGTGGCGTTTGGACGCAAGAGGGGGCTACCGCGTACGCAGGTTGCTCAGCCCGCGTCCAGGCCGTAACGTCGCCGCGTTGCCCTGGCCAGCCAGGTCAATGCCACCGACATCAGAAAGATGAACAGGATATACACCACGGCTGTGGCGGTCAGAATCTCTATCGGCTCATACCATTTGTTGACCAGCTTCTGAGACTGGAACATCAGATCCGGCACCGCGATCACTGATACCAGCGCGGAGGACTTGACGATCACCGTGAGCTGGTTTCCGATGGAGGGTGCCGCGTCCAGCAACACCTGGGGCATTACGATGCGCAGGAACGCGTGCCATGGTGGCATGCCCAACGAGCTTGCGGCTTCGAGATGGCCTCTTGGAATGGCTTCGATGGCGCCGCGGAAGGTCTCTGCCAGATACCCGCTTGATTGCACGGCCAGCGCCACGCAGGCCGCGCTAAAAAAGGTGTTGGGCCAGCCGAACAACTCGGGCCAGACATAGTTGACCCACAGTAACTGCACCAGGATGGGGGTAGCGCGAAAGAACTCGATCAAAAATATTGCCACGGGCCGCAGCGGCCGCACATAGACGCGTACCAGACACAACAGCAGGCCACCCAGGATGGCGCACGAAAAGGCCACGGCGCAGACCTGAAGGGTGACCTGGAAACCGGCCAGAAAAGCTTCGCGCTGGTTCCAGACCAGCCGTTCCCAGTTACCCATGGCGACTTGCTCCGTCGGCCGTGTGAGGGCACGTGGTCATGCGAAAACCTTGTTGCGCCAGCGGTTGGACAGCAGACCCAGCAGGTTGGAGCACAGCAGCACCACCGCGAAGTAGATCAGCGCTGCGCCGGTGTACAGCGGCATTGGCCGCATCACCTGCGCTGAGATCATGCCCACCTGATACATCAGGTCGGGCACGGCGATCAGCGACACAATGCTGGTGGCCTTGAAAAGCGAGATGAACTGGTTCACGGATTCTGGCAGCATGCGCCGCACCACCTGCGGCAGGATCAGTCGCCACATGATCTTGCGCTCGGACATACCCAGGCCCCGACCGGCCTCGATCTGGCCGCGCGGCACCGCCTCGATACCGGCCCGGAAGGTCTCGGCAAAGTAACCACTGTAAACAAACGACAGCGCGATCACCGCCGACACGAAGGGATCAAACTCCAGGCGCTTGCGGATGATCGCGCCCAGCAGCAGCGGCAGCACGAAATGCACCCACACCACCATGATGTAGTCGGGCGAGTTGCGGGCAATTTCCACATGCACCGTGCCGACCCAGCGTACAACCCGGAACCGACTCACGCGCCACAACGCCGCCACCAGTCCAGCGGCCACAGCCAGCACTGCCGCGCAGGCGAACACCCCAAGCGTCATATACAACCCCTTGAGCAGCACGACCCGGTATTCCCATAGCAGGGCCAGGTCCAGGGTTTCGCGCAGCGATTCCGACATGGTCGATCCAGCGTCAGCGCTGCCGCTGTGCTTTGTTGAGAAACTGCCGCAGGCGCTCTGTTTGCGGACGCTCGAACACCTCCGAGGGCGAGCCCTGCTCCTCGATCAGGCCGTTGTGCAGAAACATGACATGGTCCGAAACCTCACGCGCAAACGACATCTCATGCGTAACCACGATCATGGTCGTGCCATCGCGGGCCAGGTCGCGCATGACGGCCAGCACTTCGTCGGTAAGTTCGGGGTCCAGTGACGAAGTTGCTTCATCGAACAGCATCACTTTGGGCTGCATGGCCAGGGCCCGTGCGATGGCTACACGCTGCTGCTGGCCGCCCGACAAGCGCGCCGGGTACACGTCGGCCTTGTCGGACAGGTGCACCCGCTCCAGACAGCTGCGCGCGATGTCGCGCGCATCCGCGCGCGGCATGCCGCGCACATGGCGCGGCGCCTCGACCACGTTCTCCAGCACCGTCATGTGCGGCCACAGGTTGAACTGCTGGAACACCATGCCCAGGTCGCGTCGCATGTGGTTGATCTGCGCCAACGATCTGGGTTTTCGAGGTGCAGACTTGCCCTCCTGGAAACACAGCGAAATGCCGTCGATGAGCACGTCGCCTGCTGTCGCGGTCTCCAGATGGTTCACGCAACGCAGCAGCGTGCTCTTGCCGGAGCCGCTCGCGCCGACCATGCTGACAACGCTGCCGCGCTGCACGTCAAAGGAGATGCCCTTGAGCACCTCCAGCGCACCGAAGGTCTTGTGCAGGTCGGTGACCTGGATGGTGGGTACTTCTGCCATCAGGACATCAATTCCTTTTCAAGTAGTGGTGCTCAGAACGTCGACGTGGTGTTTCATCAGGCTGTCGGTCTGTCCGTTCACGCGCACGAAATGGGCCCAGAAATCCAGGAAGTTCTTCCATTCCAGATCACCGTAACGCACGGCCCAGCTGCTGGGGCGCTTGTCTATGGCGTTCTGTGGGTCGAATGCCACAGCCCAATTGGTGCGCTTGGCCATCAGCTGGACGGCCACCTGGCTACTCATCCACACATCGGCTTTCTTGGCGCGCACAGGCTCCGCGCCCAGGTCGGCCTGGCCGGTGGTGGTGATGAGTTTGGCGTTCGGGAACAGGATGGGGATGCGTGGCTCCTCACTGCCGCCGGAGACCACCGAGAAGGTGACGGTGGGCTTGTTGAAGTCGGCCAGAGTCTTGAACTTCCCGGCGTTGTCCTTGTGCACCATCAGCAGGCTGCCCACTTCGTATAAGGGGCCAATGTAGTCGACCGCCATCGCGCGCGGGATGGTGTAGGTCAGAGCGGAGCCGAACACGTCGTAGTCGTTTCGGCGCAGCGCTACCGTGGCGTTCTGGAATGTGACCTCCTTGAACTCGAGCTTCACGCCCATATCCTTGGCGAGTTGCGTTGCCAGGTCGAAGTAGATGCCCCCCATGTCGCCGGTCTTGGCGTTCTTGTAAAAGAACGGGCCGGTTTGCGCATAACCCACGCGCAAGGTGCCGGAGGACAGGATCTTGCCCAGTGTGGAGTCCTTGTTGATGCCGCTGTCCAGCGTCTGCGCGAAGGCCGGGCGTGGCGTGACCGCCGCGCCGAGCGCCGATGCCACGCCGCCCAGCACGGCTGCGCCTTTCAAAAAATTCCGCTTTTGGTTACCGATGTCGTTTGTCATGACAAATCTCCAGTTGATGAATGAATGAATGAAAGATTACAAAGTCGCCCCGCCCCGCTTTTTTGCCTGCCGCTGCCCATGTCCTCCCTTGGTGGCCCCGTACCCGTTGTTTACATACTCGCCGGTATTTGCAGCATTTCCTCGACCACGCCATGGCGCGCCGTGTACAGTTCTCGATGCAGAAAGACCGTCGAATCCGAATACCCCACGGCCAGATCGATGCGGTCACCGACCGCCAAACCAACGACATCCCGGTCGCAGTCCAAAGTCAGATGCTCGGCAGCGGGCGCCGTGTGCACCACGCCAGGCAAGTTCGTGACCCGCGACAGGGTGGGGTAGACGCCGAGGTAGCGCCAGCCTGCGTTGCATACCACGCGACGGGCCGTCGGACGGCTCAGCACCGTTGCGCGCAATACCAGTGCCTGCTCGAGCGGCAGGTGGAATTCGGTGCGGTAGCGCAGGTCGCCGAAAACGCCGCCACCGGCCTGCAACTCCGTGACACCTGGCAAGGTGCTGGTGACGGTGTAGGTGCCCGTCCCGCCGCAGCTGACGATCTCTATCGGTAAACCGGCCTCCCGGCACCGGCGGGCCGAGTCGGTGAGCAGTCCGACTGCGATGCGGATGGCCTCCTGTCTGGCAGCTTGATCGGCAATCCGCGTGGTCTGGCCTTCCCAGGCCATGAGGCCGCAGAGCAGCAGGGCCGGAGTCGCGTGGACCGCGCGGGCCAGATTGACGGCGGACTCGCCGGGCGCCAGGCCCGAACGTTTCAGGCCCACATCCACCTCGACGACCACCGGAATGCTGGCGCCCACTGCGCCTCCCGCCGAGGCCAATAGGGAGAGGTGTTCCGCTGCATCGACAGAGGCGATCACGCGCGCTTGGCGGTTCAATGACGCAAGACGCTGCAGTTGGCCGGGCGCCACCACCGGACTGGCTATCAGCACCTCCTGAATGCCCGCAGCGACCATGGTTTCGGCCTCGGTCACGGTGGCGCAGGTGACACCGCTGGCGCCGGCGGCGATCAGGCGCAAGGCGAGCGCTGGCGCGCGGATGGCCTTGATATGGGGGCGCCAAAGCTTGCCGCCTTGCGACATGATGGCGTGTGCCAGTTGCGCGACATTGCGCTCGAAGCTCTCAAGGTCCAGAACCAGGAAAGGAGTTTCGGGGAGGTCGCGCACAGCCATCACGCAGGCGCTTTCCCGGGTTTGCCACCGATGCGGGTGTTTCGCATGTGCTCGCGGTTCCGGTGGGTGGCCTGAAGATCCACCGCGGAAGCGCCGCTGTTCAGCACCACGCCATAGTCGGACAAGGCCGCATTTGCGCTCACCTTGCCGTCGACCACATCCTCCATCACCAGTTGTGGGTCGCGCTCCAGCGGGTCACCCCAGCCACCACCGCCGGCGAGGATGGCCTCATACAGTTCGCCGCGCCGGAAGGTACGCATGAACTTTCCAGGCAGCTTCTGGCGTTCGCCTGACGCGCCGGTCAGGTAGTTGGCGGCGAATGCGCCCATGCTCCCCCCTTGCAGGCCGTAGGGCTGGAACTTCTGGCGGTCGCTGCGCACCTGCAGCACTGCGTCCGGTACGCCGGTCAGCCGGTACGTGCGCACCATGCCCACGCCGCCCCGGTGTTTGCCAGCGCCACCCGAGTCGGCACGGAAGCCATAACGCTCGATACGTACTGGCTGCTCACCTTCGACGACCTCGATCGGCGAATTGGAGTAGTTGACTGCCAGCGAGGACAGGCCGTCGTTGGTGTCCTTGTTGGGCCGGCCGCCCCAGGTGCCGAACAGAAACTCCAGCAGCACGAACGGCTCCTGTCGGTGGTCGTAACCAGCAATGGTGACGCCGAAGTCGCCCTGCGCGCCGCAGGCGAACACCTTGTCCGGCAGCATCAGCGCCAGTGCGCCCCAAATCGCCTCGGTGGCCCGCATGGCGGTGAGGCCGCGTGCCGCCACTGGCGCGGGTGTGGTGGGAAAGACGATGGTGCCGGGTTCCGCGGTGACCTGGAGCACGCGCATGAAGCCGCTGTTGGTCGGAAGACCCGGGTCCATGATGCAACGCACACACGCCCAGGTGCAGGACTGCGTCATCGAGAACGGCAGGTTGATCGAGCCCTTCACCTGCGGCGAACTGCCGGCGAAATCTACCGCCATCTGGTCGCCCTGTTTGGTGATGCGGCAGCGGATGCGGATCGCGTCCTCGCTGAAACCGTCGTCATCCAGGAAGTCCTCGAATGTCCATTCGCCATCCGGCAACGCAGACAACTCGGCGCGGGTCATCTTCTCCGTGTAGTCGAGCAGGTGTTCCATCTCCGCGCACAAGATAGCGGCACCGTAACGCTTGGCCAGTCCCTGTACTGCGAATTCTCCACGCGTGCAGGCTGCGACCGTCGCCATCACGTCGCCTCGCACCTTGTCGGGCAGCCGCACATTCAGGCACAGGATTGCCATCAGGTCCCGGTTGAGAACACCCTGGCTGAACAGCCGTACCGGCGGCAGGCGCAGGCCCTCTTGGTAGATCTCGGTGCTGTCGCAGGCGTTGCCGCCTGCGACCCGCCCGCCAATGTCGGTCTGGTGTCCGATGGCAGCGGAAAAGCCCAACAGCATGCCATCGTAGAAGATCGGCTTGAAGACGTAGATATCCGGAAGGTGGGTGCCGCCGCCGGCGTACGGGTCGTTGGTGATGTACACGTCGCCTTCGGCCATGTCACCTTGAAAGCGGGCGATGATGGCTTCTATCGTGGGCGGAAACGAACCCATGTGCATGGGCAGGCACAGGCCCTGCGAGATCAGGTTGCCACGGGCGTCGATAAGACCGGTGGAAAAATCCATCGCTTCCTTGATCACATAGGATCGTGCGGTGCGCACCACGGTGGCGGCCATCTCGTCCGAGATGGCGGCGAACGCGTTCTTCAGCAATTCCAGGCGGATCGGATCGCGGGTGGTGGTGGTGCTGGAAGCGGGCATGACAAGGTTCATGGCAGAAGCGGCGTGAGGTCGATGTGTACGCTGCCAGTGGCGTCGCGCTTCACCGCGGCGCCGGGTGGCACTACGATGGTGGTGTCGTATTCCTCGATGACCAGCGGGCCGGTGCTTGCTTCGAGCGACTCGCGGCGAACGACGGGTGTGTCGCGCCAGCCCCAGCGCGGCCCGAAATAGACGTTTCGGCTTCCGGCTTTGCCATGCTCCCGAGCCGTCGCCGCCGGGTGAATGCTGTCGGCGCGCACCTCGAGGGCTTCGCCGGCCCTGGCCCGCACGCGCAGGCGCACGTTGACGATCTGGGTGGCTTCCTGCGGGCTTTGGTAACCGTAGGTGCGGTCGTGCTCTTTGTGAAATCCCGATACCGCCTGCTTCACCCTATCGCCCGACAACGGAAATTCCACCGGTAAGCCGAGTTCAGAGCTTTGCCCGCGGTAACGCATGTCCAACGACACATGGACTTCACTGCCCGTGGCTGCAATCCCTTCGGCTGCCATCAATTCTTCCGCTTCGCGCTGCAATTCTCCTGCCAGCGCGTTGAGACGGGTGACATCGGGTGCAGCGGCGTCCATACTGCAGGTGCGCACCAGCCGGTGCTCGATGCGCGTGAACAACAGCCCGAATGCACTGAACACCCCGGACGCCGGCGGCACCACGATGTGCCTGATACCAGCATGCAGCGCCAGCGATGCGGCGTGAACCGGCCCGCTGCCGCCGAACGCGATCATGGTGAAGTCAGACGGTGCCCGGCCGATTTCGCTGGTCACCGCCTGCACGGCTCGAACCATCGTGGCATTGGCGACCTCGTGGATACCATAGGCGGCTTGGTGGACGGCCAGTTCCAGCGGTCCGGCAATCGCCCTCTGGATTGCGGCCTCGGCGGCTAAGCAGTCGATGGACATCGCGCCGTCGAGCAGGTGACTGCGGCTCAGGAATCCCAGCACCACATTGGCGTCGGTCACGGCGGGCACCGTGCCGCCGCGGCCGTAGCAGGCGGGGCCGGGCACGGAACTGGCGCTTTTGGGCCCGACGCGCAGTGCGCCGCCGGCATCGATCCAGGCCAGGCTGCCTCCGCCGGCGCCGATCTCGGCCAGGTCGATCGCCGGCGCGCGCACGATGTAGCCGCCGCCGCTCAGCAGACGCTGCCCGGCATTCAGGCCTGCACCCACTTCGATCTGGCCGGTCAGGCGAGGCTCGCCGTTCTCGATCAGGCAGGCCTTTGCAGTGGTGCCGCCCATGTCGAAGGCAATGATGTTCGGTATGCCCAGCATGCGGCCGAGCGCCGCTGCACCTACCGCACCGGCGGCCGGGCCGGACTCGATGCAATAGGCCGGCAATTGGCGCGCGGCGGCCGCCTTCATGACGCCGCCGGCAGACTGCATGACCATCAACGGAGCAGTGACGCCGAGCTGCTGCAGGCCGCTTTCCAGCGCGCCGAGGTAGGCGTCCACGATGGGCTGGATGAAGGCATTGACCACCGTAGTGCTGGTGCGCTCGAACTCGCGGATTTCTGGAAGCACCTGGAACGACGCGGATACCGCGAGCTGAGGTGCTCGTGCCCGCACCAGCTCGACAATGCGGCGCTCGTGGACATCGTTCACGTAAGAATGCAGCAGGCAGACGGCGATGGAGTCCACCTGCGCAGCCAGCAGGCTGTCCACCGCGATGTTGACGTCTTCTTCATGCAAGGGCGTTATCACTTCGCCCAGTGCCGTGACCCTTTCCCGGACTTCCAGCCTCAGCGCGCGCCGCACCAGCGGCACCGGCTTATCCCAGTCCATGTTGTAGAGCTGCGGCATGCGCAAACGACCGATTTCGAGCACGTCGCGAAAGCCCAGCGTGGTGATCAGACCCACCCGTGCGCCGGTGCGTGTCAACAGGGCGTTCGTGGCCACCGTGAGGGCATGCACCAGTCTGTCAATGTCGCCGGGCCGCAGCGCTTGCGCGCCGACCAACTGCCGCACCCCTTCCAGGATGCCGCGGCTGTAGTCGTCCGGCGTCGACAGCACCTTGAGCGTATGGATGCCGGTGCGCGAATCGGCCACCACCAGGTCGGTGAAGGTTCCCCCAACGTCGATTCCAATTTGGTGCATTACTGCCTTGTTACGTCGTGTGTACGGGTCACCTGCTCCACGGCCTACCGATGGCCCAATGTAGCGGCGGGAGCGCTTCGGGCGGTAATCGGATTTCCCCCTGCGCGTGATAAGATTTTTCTATCATGCGAGCTTCCTTGGCGCAACTCGAAGCCTTCTACTGGATCGCCCGCCTGGGCAGTTTCCATGCCGCTTCGCGTCACCTACATATCACCCAGCCAACGGTCTCCGCGCGTATTGCCGAATTGGAGAAGCTGCTCGGCGCACGCCTGTTCCAGCGCGACCGCCAGCGCGTGCAGCTCACCGCGCGGGGCCGGGGCATGGTGGACGCGGTGGACCGCATGCTGCGCCTGTCCGATGACATCGCCCAGCAAGGTGCCGGTAACCGTACCTTGCGCGGCTTATTGCGCCTGGGTGCAGTGGAATCAGTGGCGCTTCTGGCCCTGCCGCAGTTGATGCCGCGCTTGGTGGCCGACTATCCGGACTTGAAAGTTGCATTGACGCTGGACGTCGGCTCAGAACTGAGCCGCAAGCTAAACGCGGGTGAACTGGACATGGCCATCCTGACCGATCCGCAGGTCACCGGCGCCATCACCGTCGAGCAGGTGGGCCGCATCGAGCTGGCCTGGATGGCCAGCAGCCAGTTCAAGCTTCCGCGGCGCGAGATCCGGCCGGCCGACCTGCGCACGCTGCCCATCTACACCATGCCCAGTCCCTCCACCATCTACCTGCAGATGGCGCGTTGGTTCGCTGCGGCCGATGTGGAGCCCGATCATGTGAACAGTTGCAACTCGCTGGCGTTGCTGGCGCGCCTGGTGGTCGAAGGCCAGGGCGTGGCGGTGTTGCCCACCAATCTGGTGCGTGCCGAGATCGCCAGCGGCGCGATCCGTGCGCTAGCGACCCGCCCCACCGTAAGCGGCGGCATCATGGCAGTCGCCTACAGCGGGCCGGTGCACCGCTACCGGGTGCTGACCCGCATGGTCATCAAGGCACTGAACGAAAGCGGACTGATGGGGCCGTTGTGAAGAGTGATCTTGCACCCAAAAAACGGACTGCATAGCTGATAGTCAAATTCATTAATTGGAGAGTCGAAAATGAGCAAGAGATTGGCCCGCCGGCGCAGAAATGACAGAGGCCATGCGACCCTGCGGCACAGGTAGGGAGGCGGTTGTAGTAGCCGATGGCCACTTGCCGTGGAGGCCCGCTCCGCGGTACGGACGGCCAGCGTTCCGACGGTGACGGTCGTTTTCGTCCTTGTGCCGGACGTGGCCTCTTTCGGGATGCGAGACAATAACCGGATGCTAGATCGATTGCGCCGCCTGATGCCGACCCCCGAAAGCATTGCCGGCAATCGCTGGCTGAGTTGGCTCGGGCCCTCGGTGCTGCACCCGCGGCTGTGGCACCTGAGCCGCCGCGGGGTGGCCATGGGCGCTGCCATCGGCATCTTCTTCGCCTTCATCACGCCTGTCGCACAGATTCCCTTGTCGGCTGCGCTATCGGTATTGCTGCGTGCCAACGTGCCCGCCGCAGTGGTCGCAACGCTGGTCAACACGCCACCGACCTTCGGGCCGGTGTACTACGGCGCGTGGAAGGTGGGCAGTTGGGTGTTGCAGGAGCCAGTCGACGCCGAACACACGCCGCAGATCCTGGGTGGTGTCGGGACGCCGGTCTCGGGGTCAGGTTCGACTTCTTCCTCAGCCTCTGCCCCTGCGACGGAAGTGTCCGGCGGCCAGCCCGGCAGTTGGTGGCAGCGCAGCAGCAGCACGCTGCGCGAAATCGGCAAGCCGCTGCTCGTGGGCACGTTGATCTTCTCGGTCGTGTTCTCCCTGCTGGCCTGGCTGCTGTGCAATGGCATCTGGCACTGGCGCGTGCGCAGCAAGCGCCGGCGCCGGCTGCGTGAGGCCGCAGCCCGCGCCTGACGGGCTTTTGGCAAAGAAGTGGCCAACGCAATCAGTCACGGGCTGGACGACCGCTTCACGCCGTTCACGCTGGGCGTTTTGCGGGGCGGCTGGGGTTGGACCCTGTTGATTCTGGTGTGGGCCAAAGCGGCGTTCGTGCCCGCTGGCAGCCGTGGGGGTTCGTCGCAATGACGCCTGACCCGCAGCCGCCGCGCCTGGTGACCTTGCGCGATGGTCGGCAAGTGACGGTGCGCGCAGGGGTCGGGTCAGATGCGGCTGAGATCGTGCAGGCATTCGACAGGCTGTCGGCCGATTCAAAGTACAGCCGCTTCATGGCGCACAAGAAGCGGCTGAATCCAGCGGCGCTGGAACGCGGCTTGCATCCCGATCCCGGCCAGGCGTTCGTGTTCGTCGCCACCGTGCCGGCTGGTGATGGCATCGACATCGTCGGTGCAGCCCAGTACGTCCGTGCCAACGACAACGATGACGGCCTCTGCGAGTTCGCCATCACGGTGGCCGAGGACTGGCGCGGCAGCGGGCTGGCCGCTCATCTGTTGGCCAGACTTGTGCGGCAGTCGCGACGTGACGGCTACCGCGCCATGGAGGGGCTGGTGATCGCAGGCAACCGGCCGATGCTGGACCTGGCCCGAAGGCTGCGATTCCTGGCCACACCTGTGGCCGAAGACGCCACCGTGACGCGGGTCGGGCGGCAACTCGCGCGGGCAAAGCGTCCCCAGCCAGCGCAAACAGTCAGGCCATAGCCGTCCTGCAGAACGTAGCCTGGTTCGAGGAGACGCAAGAATAGCTGGCATTGCAAAAGGCCCTGGCACTGGGCAACCAGCATGTGGCGACTGGCAAGATGAAGCCCGTGGCCGATGTCTCTGCCCGCCTTCGCGCTTCGCGCCAAGCGAGCCTCAGCCACCGGAGTGCGCCGGCTGCGCACGCAGACCGGGCTTGTCACCACGCTTGATTGCAAGACCATCGATGTGGCTGATCACACTCACCCGGCGCGGCTAGTCGGCATCGAACGAGTTTGCGTTGCGACCCTTGAACGGCGCGTAGAAGCGCTTGATTGCCGCCAGGTCGGCATTGACGTCACCCGTTGGCTCGAAGACCGGGCCGAGTCCGCTGGTGCGACACTCGTAATCCATGTAGGCGAGCACGATGGGCACCTTGGCCTGCAGGGCGATGAAGTAGAAGCCTGTCTTCCAGTGCCGGGTCTTGCCGCGCGTACCTTCTGGCGGCACCACCAACTGCAAGGGGCCGTCGGCATCGCGGATGGCCGCTGCGGAGGCTGCCACCAAGTTGGTGCTTTGCGATCGGTCCACCGCAATGCCGCCCAGCCAGCGCATCACAGGCCCGAAAGGCCAGCGGAAGATGCTGGCCTTGCCCATCCACTGGATCTTCAAGTCCAGGCAAAAGGCCACCATCAGCGTATAGGGCAGGTCCCAGTTGCTGGTGTGCGGGGCGGCAATCAAGACGCATTTGGGCGTCTGCGGCGGCAGCGCGCCAAGCACTTGCCAGCCTTTGGCGCGCAGCACCCAGCGCGACAACGTGCGCAGGCCGGTACTGATCACAGGGGTATCGAAAATCGTTCTTTGCATGGGCGCCCATTGTGCGTATCGGATTGTGCTTGCGTGATGGCTGGGTAGATTGAGGCGGATAATTTAAACCAGCCAGGACCCCCACCCGTATCGCGATGCCCAAGCTTCTGTTTGACTTCGGTGACCGCTCAGCCGTGGCGGGCTGGCGCGCCATCGACGACCGTGTCATGGGCGGCGTCACGCATAGCCGGCTCCGCCACGACCCCGCCGGTCATGCCGTCTTCGAAGGCGTGGTCTCGCTGGACCGCAACGGCGGCTTTGCCTCGGTACGCTGCGCGGCGGGACCACTCGGCATGCACGGCGCCGTCGATTGCGTCATCGATGCCCGAGGCGACGGCAGGCGCTTCAAACTGAGCTTGTTCACCGACGATGCCTTCGACGCAACGAGCTACCAAGCCGAGTTCACGCCACTCGCCAACGCGTGGCAGGTGATTCGTCTACCGCTGCAGGCGTTCCGCGCCACCTTCCGTGGCCGCGAGCAGCCCGATTCGCCGGCAATCGATCCTGGCCGCATACGCCAAATGGGTCTCATGACCGCAGGTCGCCAGGCGGGCGGCTTCGCCCTGGCCCTGCGCTCGGTTCGGCTCGAGTGAAGCGTCCCTGGCGCGCGGCCGCTCAAAGAGCAGCCTTCCTACCAGCCACTGCTTCTCGTATCCCCTTTGAACGGACCTGCCAGGTCCGGCGTGATCCAGCCGCCATAGAAGCCGCCGGGTTGTGGCAGCACCACCGCGCCGTCGACCGTGCAGCTCAAACCAGTGGGGTAAAAAGCCACGCAAGACGCGAGCGCCTCTGCGCCGGCCAACGGCCGCGGGTAGCTCCAGGCGACGCCGTCCAGGCGGTCCTTGCCATCGACCAGCGACCAATACTGCGCTGGCCCCTTCCACTCGCAAAACGAACTACCAGGCTGTTGCTGCAGCAGGTGTCTGGCCACATCGGACCAAGGCAGATAGAAACCAGGCGGGTGCGATGTCTCCAACACTTTGACTGCGCGACGGGTGCGGGCAATCTCACGCGCACCCCAGCGGATGATCACCTCGCGCGTGTCGGGCGCGATCTGCGGTGGGCGGGGGAAATCCCATACCGAGGTTTGTCCGGGCTGCGGCGTGTGCGCAAAAGGCGGGCGGGCTTGGCCGCGCCAGTGCCACTGGTCGCGGGCGGATTGGAGCCAGTCAGTCATTCAGGGCAACCTGGCCAGCCGTTCGCACAACAAGACAAAAAAACCATCTGCATCCACCTCGCGGATGAACTGTGCGTTGGCCGGTCGGCCCGACACGCCCCACCAGTCCACCACGGTCATGCCCATGGTGAGTTCACTGCGGGTCTCGATCTCGACGTTGATATGCCGCCCGCCGAACAGCTGGGGCTGCAACAAGTAGGCGATGATACAGGGGTCGTGCAACGGGCCGCCGTCGGACTGGTACTTGGCCACATCGAATCGCTCGAAGAACTCGAGCATCTGGGCCACCACCAGGCCACTGCGGTTGCCCAGGCCCCGGATGGCCGCGATCCGCGGCGGGGTTGTCAGTACCTGATGCGTCACATCCAGGGGCATCATGACAATCGGCACGCCACTCTTGAACACCACCTCGGCGGCATGGGGGTCGACAAACATGTTGAACTCGGCAGCGGGCGTGATGTTTCCGCCCTCGAAACAGCCGCCGCCCATGAGCACGATTTCGGCAATCCGCTGTGCAATGTCCGGGGCGCGGACCAGCGCCAGTGCGATATTGGTCAGCGGCCCCAGGGGGCACAGGGTCACCGTGCCCGGGGGTCGTCCACGCAGGGTGCGGATGATGAAGTCGACCGCATCGCCGCTCGCCAATGCCATGGTCGGCTCTGGCAAATCCGGGCCATCCAGGCCGGTCTTGCCATGCACGTTTTCGGCGGTCACCAGCGGTCGGACCATGGGGCGAATGGCGCCGGCATACACCGGCACATCCTGGCGGCCCACCAACTCCAACAGGATGCGCGCATTGCGCGTCGTCAGCGCCAACGGCACATTGCCAGCCACGGCGGTGATGCCCAGCACCTCCAACTCGGGCGAAGCCAGCGCCAGCAGGATCGCCACGGCGTCGTCCTGCCCAGGATCGGTGTCGATGATGATGGGGCGAGGCTGCGTCACCGTGGTCACACCTCAAAAGCGGCGGATCTTCAGACCCAGCACCTTTTCGGTGAAGATCACCACCACCAGGGTGAGCGCCACACTGAACGACGACACCGCGGCGGCTTCGGGTGTGAAGTTGGTCCTGAGGTAGTCGAAAAGCTGGATCGGCAAGGTCGAGGTGCCCACGCTCTTGAGCAAAAAGGAGATGGTGAAGGCGTCGAAAGAAATGATGAAGGCGAACATGCAGCCACCGATCACACCTGGCTTGATCATCGGTAGCATGATGCGGCGAAAACGCATCAACCGCCCTGCGCCCAGACTGCGTGCCGCGAGATCCCAGTCGGGGTCGAAGCTTTCGAGCGACGCAGACACGTTCATGAAGACGAAGGGCAGCGTCAGCAGCACATGGCCCACGACCATGCCCACCATGCCCCGGGTCCCGATGCCGATGGAATAGACGAAAAACAGCAGGGCGATGGCGGTCAGCACTTCGGGCAACAACAGCGGCGCCAGCATGGTCAGGCGGACTGCCTCCTTGGCCCGGCCAGCGTACCGGACGTGGTAAATCGCAGCAGCCGTGCCGATGCACCCAGAAATAAGCGTGGCCACGGTGGCCACCCACAGGGAGGTGACGATCGCCCGCCGGAAGACTTCGTTCTCGAAAAACACAACATACCAACGAAACGAGAGTCCTTGCGGTGGAAAGGTCAGAAAATTGCCGGCATTGAGACTGGCCAGCACGACGATGAAGATCGGCGTCAGGAGGAATGCGTAGACCAGCCAGCAATAGACACTGAAGATCACATCGGCTGGGCGTTTTTTCATCGCGCGGCAGCCCATTTCATGCGCGTCGCACGGGCGAAGGCCAGCACGCACAAGCCTCCGACGACCGACAAGATGAGCGCCATCGCCGAGCCAAAGGGCCACTGGAAGGTGTCGATCAAGGCGTCGACCACCGACACCGCCACCGTCTTGACGCGCAGCCCGCCAATCAGGGCCGGCGTGACATAGGCACTGACCGACAGCACGAACACCAGAATGCACCCCGCCTGCACGCCAGGCAGCGACAGTGGCAGTGTCACGCGGCGGAAAACGGTACTGCGCCCCGCACCCAGTGACCGGGCCGCCAGCCCCAGCGCGGGGTCAATGCCCTGGATCGCCCCCATCACCGGCAAGATCATGAAGGGCAGCAGCACATGCGTCAGCGCAATGATGATCCCGAGCCCGTTGTACATCAGCGGCAACGGGCCATCGATCAGGCCCCACCCGATCAGCGTGCGGTTGATGACGCCGTTGTTGCCCAGAAGAATCGTCCACCCGTAGCTGCGAATCACGACGCCGACAAGCAGCGGTGTCAACACGATGCCGTAGCGCAGCCCGCGCAGCCGATCAGACCCGCGCGCGAGCTGCAGGGCCACCGGGTAACCGATCAGCAGACACGCCAGTGTCGTCGCAAAGCCGATCCACAGCGTGTTGGCCATCTGGCCGATGAAGAACCAGTCGGAAAAGAATTTGGTGTAATTGCCGAAAGTCCAGCCCGGCGCATACGGGATCCCCTGGCCCGGAGTGCGAAAACTCATCACCAGGATATTCAGGTAAGGCACCAGCAGGAAGACCGCCAGCACCAGCAACGCTGGCAAGAACAGCAGCATCGGCGAATTCGCGCGCCGCAAGACGGGCATCACGGTGGGCTTCCGAGCAGCCAATAACTGTCGTTCCGGATATCGAGGCGCACCGCAGTGCCGACGGCCAACCGGGTTGCTGCAAAGGCCTGCACATGCAGGGTTTGGCCGGTTGCCACTTCGACCCGGTAGTCGATGAGTCCGCCGCCATAAGAGGCGGATACCACCCGCGCAGCACCCGGCTCGGCGGGAGCCGCCACCAAGGTGATCGCCTCGGGGCGAAGGGTGACATCCACACTGTGCCCGACCGCAGCGCTCGTGCTCTGTTGCAAGGTGACTTCTCCCAGATAGGTCCGCACCCGGCAGCTGCCCGGGCCCGTGGCGACGACAGTGGCCGGGATGCGATTCACCCGCCCGACAAATTCTGCCACCGCACGGGACACGGGACGTTCGTAGATGTCGTCTGGCGCACCCACCTGGGCCACTGTGCCGGAAAACATGACGACCACGCGATCCGACATGGTCAGCGCCTCCGCCTGGTCGTGGGTCACGTACACCGTGGTGATGCCCACCCGGCGTTGAAGTTGGCGAATGAAATCGCGCATTTCATCGCGCAGCCGTGCATCGAGGTTTGCCAGCGGCTCATCCAGCAGCAAAATACGCGGCTCGATGACCAGCGCCCGGGCTAGGGCCACCCGCTGTTGCTGGCCGCCGGACAACTGGCGCGGGTAACGGTCTCCCAGGCCGGCGAGTTGCACGGTGTCCATCGCCGCGGCACTGCGGCGCGTGATCTCAGAGCGCGGTGTCTTGCGCGTCTCCAGGCCGAATGCCAGGTTCTGCGCGACGGTCAAATGGGGAAACAAGGCATAACTCTGAAAAACCATGCCGATGTCACGCTTCTCTGCGGGCAGGCTGCCGACGTCCTGGCCGTCGAACTGGATGGTTCCGGAGTCGGCCCACTCGAAGCCCGCCACCAGTTTCAGGGTGGTCGTCTTGCCGCAGCCCGAGGGACCCAGCAGCGAAACAAACTCGCCATCGCGAATATCGAGAGAAACCTTGTCGACGACAGGCGGGCCGCCAAACGACTTGGTCAAGGATCGCAGGCTGACGGTGGTCATGCGGCAGCCAGGCAAAGAGTGCCGGGCACCTCACGCACCTCACGCGACTCACGCAACTTGCCAGGGCCGAACGCGCCGACCATCACGTGATGGTCTTGGCCCAGCGCTCCCCCAATTGGGTTTGGTTCTTGTTGACGAAATCCCAGTCCCAGGTGAGTATCTTGGCCATGTCCGGGCCAGACACCGGCACGTCTTGCTTGAGGTCGGCCGGCACAACGACCCTCTGGTTCGTTGGCGATACAAAGAACTGCCGCATCAGCAGCGTCTGGACTTCAGCCGAGAGTAGGAAGTTGGCGTAGCGGTAGGCCAATGCCTTCTCGGGCCCGTTCACCAGGATGTTGATTGTCTGGTCGAACATGATCATGCCCTCTTCGGGAATCACGCAATCGACCGGCAGGCCCTGCTTGCGCAGCCGGGCGATCTCGCCAAAGTCGAACGGTGCGACGATGATTTCGCCCGAGGCCAGTGCTGTCGACAGGTTGAAGTCCACCTGAATCACCTTGCCGAGCTTGCCCAATGCGGCAAAACCGGCGTCGACGTCGTACTGGTCCTTGCCGAAGATCTTAGAGGCGAGCAGCAACTCCATCTTGCCAGCGCTATTGGCAAAGTTGTACAAGCCGATCTTGCCCTTGAACTCGGGGTTGTTCCAAAGATCCTTCCAGGACTTCGGCTTGGTCTTGACGAGGTCGGTCCGGTAACCGATGCCGATCGGCGACACCGCCGCAATGGCGCCCCAGCCCGCACTGGCGCGTGCCATTGGGTAGAGGTCGTTGTAGTTGGGCACCTTGGTCAGATCGAGTTTTTCGAAAAAACCCTCGTTGCGCAGACCCGATGCAAAAACCTCGTTGGTCATGACAATCGAGTACGGGGGCTTGGCCACACCGGCCGCGCGCAGGTTGGCGCCAAAGACGCGCCCGTTGCCCACATCGAGGGTTACCGCGGCGCCTGACTCCTTGGTGAACGAAGGTGCAATTTGGCTACGCCAGAACTGCTCCCAAACACCGCCGAGGGTTGGCACGATCAGTGTTTTTCCCTGGGCTGAAGCCATCCCCGGCAACAACCCGGCGCCGGCTGTCGCGGCCATGGAAGCAAGCAGTTGACGTCGATTGAAATTCATGGAGCCACCATTCCTTTAAATTGCCACAGTAAAAATTATTCTAGTGTCTCAGGCACGGGAAAACGCCTGTTTCGTCTTCAAGTCAATATATTCTGCGAAAGTTACGCGTTCGTACTTCGGCGGGTTTGCCACCGGGCAAAAGGCTTGCAGGCACTCAATCGGTGCGTCTTTGGACGGGTTGACGAAAAATGCAATGGATTGGCGCCGCGCCGACCCTCGCGCCTGCGGCGGCGGATTGACAACCCGATGCGCAGTCGAGACCCAGGTGTCGTTGGTCCAGCGCATGAACGCATCGGCGATGTTCACCACGAAGGCGTTGTTAACCGCTGGAGCATCGATCCACAGCCCATCGCGGCGCTGCACCTGCAAGCCGCCAGCCGATGCCTCGGATCTCAACAGGGTCATGAATCCGTAATCCGTATGGGCGCCGGCCCGCAGTTGACCCGGCAACGGGTCGGTAGTCTGGGCCGGGTAATTGATGACCCGCAAAGCCGACAGGTGGTTGGCAAAGTAAGGCTCGAAGTAGTCGGGCTCCAGGCCGATGGCCGCGCAGAAGACCCTTCGCAACCCGTGGGCGAGGCTTTCCATCTCGCCAAAATAGGCCGTGAAGGCCTCGCGCAGGCCTTGCGGGTTGACGGGCCACGGACTGCCTGGAAGTCGCGGCCCGAAGTTGACGCTTTCCTTGATGTCGCCCGGCGTCGAAACACCTTGGGTAGCGGCCAACGCCTCCTGGAGCAAAGGTGCAAAGTCCACACCGGCAAGTTGTGGCGGTTGCCCGACCAGCGCCCGCTTTTCGGCGTCGCTGTGGTCAAAGAAGGCGCGTGCGCTGTCGTACAGGCGCGCAGTGACGGCAGGGTCTACCCCATGGCCCGTGACGATAAAAAATCCCGTGCTCCGGCAGGCCGCATTGACGTGTGCCACCACGTCGTTCGCACTGCTGCCCCCCTTCAGGAAAGGCGCTATATCAATGACGGGAAGGCTGTCGTTGGCCATGGCAGGGTCCTGGGTTGACGCGACACGTCCGGTGCCGCCATTGCACCCGCATTCTAGGAAGTTCGTGCATGCGGTTAACAGGCCAGCACAGGCTCGCCCGCAGAAGACTGCATGCGACGGTTGCGCCCGGGCAGCTAACATGGTGACAGCACTTGCCGATCGGGCAGCAAGCCGCGCCACAGCGCCCTGGACACTGGAACAACGGAGATACCCCTCATGGCCTATGCAACGATCCTCTACGACAAGGATGACCAGGACAAGTTCGCCATCCTGACGATCAACCGCCCAGACAAGCTGAACGCGATCAACAAGACGGTCATCCACGAGATGGACCACGCGCTCGCCGCCGCGGTGGCCGACCCCGACGTCAACGCGCTGGTCATCCGCGGCGCAGGCCGGGCGTTTTCCGCCGGCTACGATCTGCAGGGCGGAGACTTCGATGTCGACGTCGATTTCTGGCGCACCGACATGACGGAAAACGCCGAGGCGCTGCTCAATATCTGGCGTGCGCCGATACCGGTGATCGCCTCGGTACACGGTTATGCGCTGGCGGGTGCGCTGGAGCTCATGATGTGCTGCGACCTGGCCATCGCCGCAGATACCGCCAAGTTCGGCGAGCCCGAAGTACGGCACAACTCCGGCCCTCCGTCGTTGATGATGCCGTGGCTTTTGTCGAGCCGCGACACGCGCTGGCTGATGTTCACCGGCGACCTGGTCGACGCACAGCAGGCGCGCGAGATGCGGCTGATCAACAAGGTGGTGCCCGCTGACCAGCTGGCCATCGAGACTGACAAGCTGGCACGCAAGATGGCCCGCATGCCCGTGCCCGCACTCAAGTACACCAAGGCCTCGCTGAACAACCAGCAGATGGTCGCCGGGCTGTTGAGCTCCTTCCAGTACAACGTCGAAGCCATTGCGGCATTGCACTCGACCAAGCAAGGGCGCGACTGGATGCGCAATCTGGCCACCATGTCGTTGAAGGAGTACCTGAACTTTCGCGATGCGCCGTTCAAGGGGCTGGATTGACAGCGTGAGCAGCAATCCAACCAACCACGGTTGCTGACAAGATGGCGGCATCTGGTACCTCCGTGCGCCGGCTGATGGAAGCGCGCAGCGTCGCCATCGTCGGTGCATCGGAACGACCGGGTGCACCGTCGGGCTTTGTGCTGCGCAATTTGCTGCGTTGCGGATTCTCGGGCGCCCTATGGCCGGTGCATCCCTCGGAGAAGCGAATTTTCGGACTGGCAGCGGTACCCCAGCTGTCCGACCTGCCGCATCGGCCCGACGTGGTGGTGATCGCCATTCCCGCCGCAAGCGCCGTCCCGGTGGTGCGTCAGGCTGCTGCGCTGGGCATTCCAGGCGCTGTCGTGCTGGCCAGTGGTTTTGCGGAGGTCGGAGCCACCGGCACCCTGTTACAGCAAGAACTGATCGACGCGTCGGTGGCTGGCGACCTGGCGCTGTGTGGTCCGAACTGCCTGGGTATCTACGTTCCCGCGACCGGGCTGGCCCTGTTCAGCTCGCGCCTTGCGCCAGCCATGCGCCGGGGCCCCGTGGCGATCGTTTCGCATTCTGGTGCCAGCGCCATCGCCCTCGCAAACTGCGGTCGCTGGGGCGTCAGCCATGTGGTGTCGGCTGGCAATGCTGCCGTGATCGACATCCCGGACTACCTGTCGTACTTTTCCACGACGGGCGATGTCCGTGTGGTGGCGGTCCTGCTGGAGAAAATAGCCGACCCACCGGCTTTTGCGGCCGCTATGGCCGATGCCCACCGGGCCCAGGTCAAGGTGGTGGCCCTGCGCACCGGTCGCTCGGTTCGGGGCGCCCTGTCCACCACGGCCCATACCGGTGCGCTGGCCGGGTCGAACGAGGCCAGTTCGGCGTTTCTGCGGCGACACGGCGTGATCGAGGTCGACAACTACGACGAGTTGGTGGAAACGGTGGCATTGCTGTCCGCGGATGGCCTGCGCCCGACGGGGCGCACCATCGCTGCGATCGGCGTGAGCGGCGGCGGCTTGGCCCACTTGGCCGACCTGGCGGCCCAGGCCGGCGTTGTTTTTGCAGAAATAGGTGCAGAAACAAGGGCGGCGATTGACCGCTTGCTTCCGCCGTTTGCCCATGCAGACAATCCGCTGGACATGACCGGTATCGTCTTTGGCGAACCGGATCGTTACCGTGCCGCACTCGATCTTATGGCTGCCGACGGCGCCGTGTCGACCCTGGTCGCCGTACAGGATGCGCCCTTGGGGCTCGACCTGGACGGTGCCGCCGAATACGCCGGCATCGCTGGGGCGATCTCCCAATACCGGGCCACTGGCACCAAGCCACTCGTCTTTCTGAGTTTGCTGGCCGGCGGGCCACATGCGCTGATTCGGGATCGCCTGCAGGCTGGCGGCGTGCCGATCCTCCAAGGCGGCCGCGCGGGCCTTGCTGCACTGGCCCACGCACTGGCAGACCTCGCGCCTCGTCAGAGGGAACCCGGCCCGTCGCTGCGGCAACGGCCCCACTGGGCAAGCCGCCTGTCCGAAGGCCCGCCGCTGACCGAGCGCGAGGCGAAAGACTTCCTGAGTGCCCACGGCATTGCGACCACGCGGGAGATCTTGGCGCAAGACAGCGCCGCGGCGGTTCGCGCGGCTGAAACCCTGGGCTGGCCCGTGGTGATGAAAATCGAGTCACCGGATATCGCCCACAAAACGGAGGTGGGGGGGGTGCAACTCGGTATCAGCAATGCGCCTGCTGTGCGCCAGGCGTTTGACGTGTTGCTGGACAACGCCCGGCGTCTGGCCCCGCAAGCCCGCATTACCGGGGTACTGGTCCAGGAGATGGTTTCGGGTGGCGTCGAGGCTTTGGTCGGTTTGGCGCGGCATCACCCGTTCGGCCTGGCCATCACGGTCGGCCCGGGAGGCATATTCGTCGAGTTGACGGGCGGGCATGCACTGGATCTGCTGCCGGTCGACATGGCGGCAGCCTTGGCTTTGATTCAGTCGACGCCGCTTGAACGGCTGCTGTCGGGCTATCGAACGTCGCCGCCAGCGGATGTGGCCGCGCTGGGCGACCTCGTCGTCCAGCTGGGCCGGATCGGGCTGGCCTACGAGCCGTACCTTGAAGCCATGGACCTGAATCCCGTGACCGTTCTGGCGCCGGGCCAGGGTGTGCGTGTTCTGGATGCGCTGATCGTCCGCCGGATGGATGCCGCACAACCGGCAGCAGTTCCCTAGCCGAATCCGCCCATGCGCAGGCCAGCGGCATGGCCGTTCATCTGGCGCGGGGTGTTCAGCTCTTGTAGCCGGGGTCCATCCTCTCGAGCTTGCGCAGCAGCGCAGGCCACGCCAGGACCGATCCTGCCCCGGGCGCCGCAGCCCTGGAAAACTCCGCCATGCGATGCAGGATCGCCAGGTCGATTGGGTTCAGCGGCTGACCACCGCTGAGCGCGTCGACCTGGATACGGCACGCGCTTTCAAGCGTGTACATCGCGATGAACGCGTCGGCCACCGTGCGCCCGACAGTCAGCAGGCCATGGTTGCGCAAGATCAGGCATTGCTTGTCGCCGAGGGCCGCCTGCAGCCGCGGCTTTTCGTCATCACGCAGAGCGATCCCCTCGTAGTCGTGGTAGGCCAACGAAGACAGCACGAAGGTCGCCTGCTGGCTGAGCGGCATCAAGCCCGCTACCTGACAGCTCACAGCGATGCCGGCACGGGTATGCGTATGCAGCACGCAGCCGATGTCGTCGCGGGCCTGGTGGATGGCGCTATGGATCGTGAAGCCGGCTGGATTGACCGGGAAGGGTGAATCGCTGAGCTTGGTGCATGCATGGTCGACGCGGATCAGGCTGCTGGCCGTGATTTCGTCGAACAACAAACCGTAGGGATTGATGAGGAACTGGTGCCCGGGGCCCGGGATACGGGCACTGATGTGGGTGTAGACCAGATCGCTCATGCCGTAGTCGGCGATCAGGCGATACGCCGCGGCCAGGTCGACACGCAAATTCCATTCTTCGGAGCTGACGAGTTCCTTCACGGACGGGATGTGCATGGTGTGCTCTCGAATTGCGTTGGCAGGGCCGGATTCAAAAGTGAATTGTGCGGGATTTGCACCTGCGTGGCGGGGGCCACCGGCATGACGACGTCGCCAGCCAAGGGGCCATCTGAAGGAAGCGCACAATCCGCAGGCGCTCCAGCCCTGCACCCTGATACCCATGCTTGCCACTGGGAGACGGCCATGCGATGGTCGCTCGAAAGAAAAATGAAGATGGCGCATTGAAAAAACCGACCGATCCCGAGTCTGCACCCTGGCTGAGGATGTGGCAGGCACGGCCCCGGCTGGTCCCCGCGGTGTTGCTCGGGCTTGCCGTAGCCTGGTTGCTGCCGGAAACCGCCCCGTTGCATGGGCAGTCGCACTGGTTGATAGGCTGGAACGCGGGCTCCGGTCTTTACCTGGGCCTGGCCTTGCAGATGATGCGCAGCACCGACACGGAGGGCATTCGACGCCGTGCGGTTCGACGGGGCGAAGGGCGAATGGTCATCCTCACGCTGGTGATCCTGGCAGCAGTTGCCGTGCTGCTGGCGGGCTGTGCACGCAGACACCGCGCACCCAACACTATGCACACGATTTCTACCTCGCGCGGTATCACCACCCGCCCGACCCTGGCTGCCTCGATTTCTTTTACTTTGCGTGCGTCATTGGCACATCGGGTCAGACCGCCGCCGTGGCGTTACAGGGGTCGGCACTGCGCGGTGTTGGTGTGGTGCATTGCATTCTGGTGTTTTTCTTCAACGCGACCCTGATCGCCCTGGCGATCAACATCGCCGCCGGGCTGATTTGACCGCGCACATGGACGCGCTGGGCGGCGAAAAACGCGTCAATGTTCTGGAGACACGATGTCGACCCGGCGGATCGATTGAAGAAGACGCAGCCAGGCGTTCACAGCCCCGGTCAGCCAGCCCGCTCGGCCACGCGCTCCAGCTTTTTGCTGAAGACCCAGGAAGCGCCGAGGAACAGAACCAGCATCACCAGGCCGAGACCCGAAGAGGCGTCGCTCATCACCTTTTCCGAGACCTGGCCGAAGGCGTAACCAGCCGAGACGATCGCACATGACCACAACCCGGCAGCGATGAAATTGAGCCTCAGGAACGTGGACCAGGGCAACTCCGATACCCCATAGGCGAAACCGGCGACGCCGCGGATGCCGTGCGGATAGCGATGCAGCAGGATCATCCAGACATAGTGACGGCCAGCCAGCCGCGCCACGGTCTGGATGGCGCGCGCAATCCGGGAAGACGATCCGAGCCAGCGGGTGCCAAACCGCCGCCCGATCCAGAACCGGACGACATCGCCGGTGAAGCTGCCGAGCCAGCAGACGATGATGACGACTCCTAAGCTCAGCGCACCGGCATACGCCGCATACCCCGCGAACAACGTGAACAGCAGGCTGTGCGACGACGCCAGGGCGAACAACAGGCTGTAGGCGGCGTCGCCGTGTTGGCGCAGGAGTTCGAGGAATGAGGTGAGGTCGGTCGGAATCTGCAAGCGGGCTCCCGTTCAAGGGCTTGTCACCACGGGTTCGGATGACACGATCCGACGCAGACTATCACGCCGCCGGAGTGAGCAAGCAAAGGGGAGTTGCGGCTAAGGGAATAGCCGGGGAACCTTGCAGGACCGACGGCACCCGTGCGATCGGCACTGCCGGGTGCAGGCAGGGGCCCATTGACCTACTATCGGGGCTCCCCCATCGGCCCCGTGCCACTTTTCAGGAAATTCCATGACCATCTCGATGTACCAAGCCAGCGTGCCACGTTTCGTCAACATCCTCGGCAACCTGACCAAAATCCTGGACAAGACCCAGGCCCATATCGACGCCAAAAAAATCGCCGATGCCACACTCACCGGCTACCGCCTGTTCCCCGACATGTTGCCGCTGACCACCCAGGTACAGATCGCCTGCGACGCCGCCAAGGGCGTGATCGCCCGCCTGTCCGATGTGGACGCCCCGGTGTTCGAGGACAACGAAACCACGCTGGCCCAACTGAAAGAGCGCGTCGCCAAGACCATCGCGTTCATCCAGAGCGTGCAGGCCGAGAAAATCGACGGCACCGAAGACAAGGCCATCGTCACCAAGCGCGGAGACAAGGAAACGCATTACACCGGCATGCAGTTCCTGCTGGGCCATGCCGTGCCGAACTTCTATTTTCACGTGACCACCACCTACAACATCCTGCGGCACAACGGGGTGGAGATCGGCAAGCGGGATTTCCTGGGCAATCCTTGAGCCAGGATGGCGCACTTGAAGAGGGTGGCTGTCCGACGCCGTGACCTCACGCAATCTTGCGAAAAAAATGGACGCCTGCCATCCCTTCAAAGTCTTCGTCTTGCGTCCAGAGTTTTACGCCAAATTCGAGGACGGCAGCGTAAATGATGCTGTCGGCCATCGGCAATTTATGTTTCAGGGACAAGGCGGAAGCGGCACTGGCGCGGTCCGCCGTCAGTTCTATCACCTCGAAACGACGCATGTGGGACTCCACACGCTGTGCCTGCGCCGTGGTGCCCAGCATGCGCACGCGTTTGGTCACTTCAAAGATGGTGATGGCGGGCACCACCAAATTGCCGCCATCGATGATGTCGACAAAGACTTGCGCGTTGGGGCCAAGCGCGAGCACCTCCAGCCAGCCGCTGGAATCAACGATGTTCATAGGCGGTCTCGCTCGCGTGGGATGTGTGTATCGGCCCCCAAGAACATGCCGAGCAATGCCGCGGCAGGCTCCTGTGGCACCAGTTCGATGCGGTTCGACTTGACCCGTACCTCAAGGCGTTGGCCCGCCTGCAGGCCCAACTGACGGCGCGCTTCTGACGGGATGGTGATCTGGAATTTGGATGAAAGCGTGGCAACCGTTGTCATGGCGGATTCTCCTGGCATGTAAAGCGAAGTGAAATTGTAAAGTGAATCCGTTTCGGCGGACTTGCAGCGTCGAACGCAGGCCTGCCGGCTGGCACATCCCCCGACCATCCCGATTCACTGCCCAGAGCGTCGATGCCTGTCGCACCTGTCGCCGCATTTCGGCGATTCAGACTTTCGCCCCTCGGTATTCCGGTCCCTGGACCACCCCCGGGCCCGCATACTGCAGGAGGAACGCGGCCGGTTTTTCCCCCATCCTGGCAAGGTCCGATCCTTGCTTGGCAGTGGGACCCAGATCCACTGCAACCCAAGGGCGACAGCCCACGCCACAAGGCCAAAGCCCACCGGATTAGCATTCCAGGGTGTCTACCGAACGCCCCCTGCTCTACACTTACCGCCGCTGTCCGTATGCGATGCGTGCGCGCATGGCGCTGTTGACCGCATCGATCGGGTTCGATGCATTGGAAATCAGCCTGAAGGAGAAGCCGGTTGCCATGCTGGCGGTTTCATCAAAAGGCACGGTACCGGTACTGGTATTGTCCGACGGCCGGGTGATCGAGGAAAGCCTGGACATCATGCGCTGGGCCTTCGAGCCGGATGACCCCACGGGTTGGTGGCGCAGGGCGCAGACAGACAACAACAGGGCATTGATCGCAGACAACGACGGTGCCTTCAAGCAGCAACTCGATCGCTACAAGTACCCGCAGCGGTTGGGACCCATAGATCCTGCGCTTTCCCGTGACGAAGCACTAGCCGGCATGCTGCGAGTGCTTGAGGAGCGACTGGCCGCGCGGGCCTGGCTTGGCGCCGATGCGCCTTGCGCGGCCGACCTGGCGATCTTCCCATTTGTGCGGCAATTCCGTGCGGTGGATGCGGCATGGTTCGATGCACAGCCCTTGCCGGCTACGCAGCGTTGGCTGCAGACCTGGCTGCAAGGCCAGCCGTTCGATACGTGCATGAAGCGGTTGCCTACGGGCGTGCGGCTGGAATTCTAGAGGACCCAAGGCAAAAGCATCTCGACAGGCACCTGCGGTAGCGCGCTGCAGACCTTACTCGACCTGGATACCGGCTTCCTTGATCACCTTGCCATATCGGCTGTGGTCGTTGGCAATCACCCGCGAGATGGCCGCGGGTTCGCCGCCTTTCGGGACCAGCGCCAGCGTCTTCATCCGCTCGGCCACGTCGGGCATCTTCAGAATTTCGTTCAGGTGGCTGTTGAGGGTGCGCACGACATCGGTAGGCAGGCCCTTCGGACCCACGAACCCTTGCCAGGCGCCCACTTCCGAATCCCTGAACCCGGCCTCGGCAAACGTTGGTACGCCTGGCTGCAGCGGCGAGCGTGCCGGGTCGGCTACGCCGATTGCCGCTCGCCAGGTGCTGCGCCACGGGACCCAGCGTGGTGTGGAAAACCGGGATATGGCTGCCGATGACGTCCACGATGGCGGGACCCGAGCCGCGGTACGGCACTTGCGTGAGCTTGATGCCGGCGGACTTGTTGAAGGCCTCGCCCAGGATGTGCATCGGCGAGCCGCTTCCGGGGCTGGCGTAGTTGGCGATCTTGCCGGTTGGGCGGCAGCCACGAAGTCCTTCATGTCCTTGATGCCGGTCGCGGTGTTGACCACCAGCAATAGCGACTGGGTGCCGGCCAGCATGATGGGCGTGAAATCGGTCAGTGGGTCGTACACCGCGCCTGAACCGGGCTTGAGCACCAAAGGCGCCGTTGCCATGGTGTTGGGTGTGAACAGCAGCGTGTAGCCATCCGGCGTGGCTTTTGCAACGAAGGAGTTGCCGATAGTGCCGCTGGCACCGGTCTTGTTCTCCACGATCACGGGCTGGCCCACACGCGCAGCCAGCTTTTCGGCAAACAGACGCGCCAGCGCATCGGTGTCGCCACCGGGCGGGAAAGACACGATGAGATTGATCTGCTTGGTGCGAGCAACAGCGCCCTCTTCGCGTCTGCGCAAAGCCTCAGTGCGGCGGCGGCGCGGATGGCGCCTCGCGCGCATCGATGGACCGCGGCCCGGCCGTCAGCGCAAAGAAGTCATTCTCTGAGGGCATCTGCGTCGCCAGCAGGTACAGAAAATGCAGCTTGAGCGGGTTGCGCCGGATGCGCTGCAGCATCGCAGGGTCGTGCATCTTGTCAAAGCGCGCCGACCGCATGCGAAAACGCACCTGCCGCTGGGTCTGCGGCACACCGGCTTCATGCATGGCGTCGAGCAGGAAGTAGCACAAGGGATCCTGCGGCGCTGTGTAGTTCAGCCAGGCAATGTCCAGATGCGCCAGTCGCCGCACGGCAGCAGCGACATGCACCTCCTGGCGCAACAGGGCTTAGATGGCCATCGGGCTGCCCAGGTTCAGGAATTTCGAGCGTGCCAGGCGCCCCTGCTGGCCACTGCAATGCTGTGCGACTTGCGCGATGAGCGCGGTGCCGAGCATGGCGCCCATGCAATGGCCAACAACCAGCGCCTCGTCGTCGGCCTCGAACTCGGCGCTGCGATGCGCGTCGGAAACACGCTGCGCAAACCCCGCCAGGCGCGCGTCGAGCAAGGGCATCTGGCCGATGGCCCAGGCATAGGACCCGTTCAAGGCATGGGTCAACCAGACCAGATTCCATCGCAGCGCCAGGCGCCACCCGAACCAGGCAGCGACCAGCCCGGCGCCCAGTGCCGATGCAAGGCTTCACGCGGGAGGCGCGCCGCTGGCCGCCATCGCCGCGCCAGCCGCACCCGCAGCCGCCGCCATGGCCAGCAGCACGCCCCCAAGATAAATCGGCAGCGAGATCAGCGTCCAGGCCCAGCGAGGCGCGAGGCGCCACGATGCGGCGTACGCGCCCTGCCCTGCATGCCGCAACCAGAACTAAAACAACCCACGCAACCAGGCCACCCAGCCTCGCGGGACGTTGGCACGGGCCAGATCATCCCAGCACGGATAGATGTAGCGCGTCTGCACCGGGCCGTCGGCCGTCAGCGCCTGCAGGGTCCAGGTGACACAGTGGTCGCCATCGGCGGCACTGTCCGAAACCGCATAGGCAGCGCCATCAGCGCTGCGCTGGGTCTGCGGCTGCCGGCTAACTTCCGTGCGGTAGGTCTGGTCGTAGTGCTCCTGGCCGCGCGGATCAAACCCGGCAGAAAAAACACCCGGCGGCGCCGGATCGGGGGCGTCGAGCTGTCTGCGCGCGGCGATCCGTCCAGGGTGGCGGGCCCGCCGCCGCCGGTTCAGGCTGCCTGGCAACGCCAAGTCATTTCGGCGGCCGGTGCAGGGCGCAGATCTTGTTGCCCGAGGGGTCGCGCAGGTAGGCCAGGTAGAGCTTTCCGGCGGGCCCTTCCCGCATGCCCGGCGGGTCTTCACAGGCGGCGCCGCCATGGGCCAGGCCAGCCGCGTGAAACGCATCGGCCTGCTCTGCCGACTGCGCCAGAAAACCCAGCGTGCTGCCGTTGCCCGCGCAGGCCGGTTCGCCGTTAATGGGGGCGGAAATGGAAAAAGTGCCGGTCGGGCTGCGGTAGAAATAGCGGGCCTTGTTGGCCACACCGGAGGCGACCCCCAGGGTGCCGAGCACGGCGTCATAAAACTGCTTCGAGGCGTCGAGATCGTTGGCTCCGAGCATTACATGGCTGAACATGGTTGTCTCCTGGGTAAGCCCGCTGTCCGGGCGAGATAGGGTGACTGCAATGGTATCCGACGGTTCAGCCGGGCAAGGGGCCGAGATCGATGCCCTCGTGGGCGGCCACCCGCTCCAGGGCACGCTCGAAAAGGGCCCGCGCCGAGCCCGACACCGACGCCAGGTGGGCATGCAGGTGGGCGTCTTCCGAACTCTTGTGCAGACACTCCTGGCTGTACTGCTCGAAACTGGCCAGCTGCGCAATGATCTCGGCCACATGGCGGGGGCATTCACACAGCACCGCGCTCGAGATGCCCGCCACACGCGCCAGAACTTCGTCCGAGTATTTGCGAGGCGGGATCATGGCGCCAGGCGCCGTTTCAGGTGCGGTATCGGCGGTATCGATGATCAGCACGGAGCGCACCAGGTCGGCCAGATCGCTGTCTGACACCGGCTCTCGCCGCACCAGCATGCCGGCCTGTTTCATGGCCTGCGCCAGTTGCTCGCGGCCATAGCTGTAGACCACGATCACCTGCAGGACATGGTGGCGATGCGCCACGCGGCGAATGCCGTCCAGCACGATCTCGTGCAAGGTGCCGGCACGCACCAGCAAAATCTGCGGTGGCGAAGTGAATTGCGCATTCAGCGCAGCGTCGAGATCGGCAAACACGCCGGCCACCTGCACCGACGTGCTCGCAAAGCCCGCACGAAAGGCGCTGGAGCCCACGCGCGCAGCCAGCCCCAGGCCCACCACCGCGAGCGACACAGCGCCAGCTGGCATGCGCTGCCGAGACTGCTGCTGCGCATGGCCCTGATGCTGCTGCCAGAGCCGGTTCAGCGTGTCGGCATCCAGCCGGGCGATCTGGCTGATCGCATGCCCGGCGTCGCTGAGTTGCCGGAGCAAGGTGGCGCGCAGCAGGTCCTGGTCGTTGTACAGGCGCTGCTGGCCGGCCGTCTTGCGCGGCACAAAAGCCTGGTAGCGCATCTCCCAGACCCGCAGCGTGGGCACTGGCACGCCGGACAGCTTGGCAATGGTGCCGATGCGATGCACCGGCTCGAGCAGAATATTTTGCATGGGAATTGATTTGAATAGGTATTGAGAACTATTTCCCCGATATTTTGTATCATTTATCGACTTTTCACACCGGACGTAGAGATAAGAAAGTACATTTCTGTTGCAGAACCTGCTTTTTAACCTACTCAATGGAGTATCCATGGTCAACAAACAAGCCAAACATGCGTTGCATATCGTGCTGGTGGTTGCCAGTCTTCCTGCTGGCGAGACGATCACTACGCAAGAGTTGTCCGGCCGGCTCGGACTCTCGGTGTCTTATCTCGAGGGCGTATTGAAGCAATTGCGAACGACCGATGTGCTGCGCGCAATCCGGGGCCCGGGCGGCGGCTACCAACTCAGCGCGGATCCGCACGCCATCAGCGTGTGGGATGTCGTGTCTGCCTTCAGCGAGGCTGCGCCTGAACCAGCCAGCGATCGACTGACCGGGACCCAGTGGCTCGAGGTCGAATGCCAGCGGCTGAAGGCGGAGTTCCTGGCCAAGGCGACGATTGCGGACTACCTGTCGGTGGTGCCCGCCGCGCCCGCCGACAGCCCGCGGGCCCAGCGCAAGGAGAGCACGCTGCGCTTCAAGCCCTTGGCGCCTCCGATGCGCCCGCGTGCGCCCAACTCGGTGTTCGACCTATCGGCCTTCTACCAGCTCCAGGCTGCCTGAAGCCGGCCCCTGGCTACCGCCATGCGGTGAGCCCGGAGCACCTGGTCCAGCAGAGCGATATTCGGGCATTGCGGGGCCTCGGGTGTCAACAATCCGCTTTTGCCGATTCATGGGGGAAGAGGCACGTCGTGTTCCGCGACAATCCGGTTCTCGCAAAAGAGACCTCCCCATGAACCGTCCCCCTGCATGCCCGATCAGCGATTCGATCCGCACCTGATGATTGGCGCCGCCGCATGCGACTGCCTACCCATCTACTGCCTGCATCGCTGACCCATCGGGTGTTTGCGCTGGTTGCCATTACGCTGCTGCTGTTCGTCGGATTGGGCACTGGGGCCTTTCTCTTTCGCGAGCTTGATCGCCTGATTGGGCAGCCCCAGGCCGCCTCGGCGCTGCTGGTCGAGGTGACTGGGCAAGCCGTGCAAGACCGTGGGGTGATCGGCGACTACGACAAGGTAGCCAGGATCCTCGACACGGGTGTGCAGGGCTCACTGTTCGCTCGCGCGTCTTTCACCGACCGGCAGGGCGGCCGGATCGAAGCCGAGAATCGGACCCGGTCCGAGCGGTACACGCCCGAGTGGCTGCAAACCTGGGTTGGACAGCGGCTGCCCGACATGAATCGCGGCATCAGCGTGGACGGCAAGGACTACGGTGTATTGCGCCTGCAGTTCGACACACGGGCGGTGGCTGGCGACATCGGGGCTACGGCCGTCGCCGCATTGGGGCTGGCGCTGCTGAGCGTGGTGGGCGGCCTGGTGCTGATCCGGTTTGCGCTGGCGCGCTGGCTGGGCAGCCTGGAACAGCTGCGCCGCATGGTCGAGAACCTGGGCACCGGGCGGCTGGAATCAGCCACGCTGAACCCGCAGACGGCACCCGCGGAAATCCGCCGGGTGGTCGAGACGTTCAACCAGACCGCGCGCCTGGTGCGCGAGCGCGAGGCCTCGCGCCGCGCGCTGGACGACCAGAAGTTTGCACTTGACCTGCATGCGATCGTGAGCATCACCGACCTGTACGGCACGATCACCTACGTCAACGACCGGTTCTGCGCCCTCAGCGGTTACGCGCGCGAGGCGCTGCTGGGGCAAAACCACCGCATCATCGGCTCGGGGCGTCATGACAAGGCCTTTTTCGACGACCTGTGGGCCACCATCAGCGCGGGCCGGGTGTGGCATGGCGAGATCTGCAACCGCAACCACAGCGGTGCGGTGTACTGGGTCGATGCGACTTTGGTGCCCCTGCTGGACGCGCAGGGTCAGATCACGCAGTACATCGCGATCCGCACCGACATCAGCGCCCGCAAGGAGGCCGAAAGCGCCATCCTGGCCGCCAAGGAAGCGGCGGAAGAGGCCAACCGCGTCAAGGGTGACTTCCTGGCCAACATGAGCCACGAAATCCGTACGCCGATGAATGGCGTCATCGGCATGACCGACCTGGCACTGGACACCGAGCTGACCAGCGAACAGCGCGACTACCTGGACACCGTGAAGTCTTCGGCAGACGCCCTGTTGCAGATCGTCAACGACATCCTCGATTTTTCCAAGATCGAGGCCGGCCGCATGCGCCTGGAGTGCATCGGGTTCTCACTCGAAGAAGTCCTGCGCGACACACTCCGGCCGCTCGCGATGCGTGGGCACCAGAAACACATCGAGGTGCTGCTCCATATCGCGACCGGTATCCCGGAACGCCTCATTGGCGACCCGGGGCGGCTGCGCCAGATCATCGTGAACCTGGTGGGCAATGCCATCAAGTTCACACCCGACGGCGAGATCGAGGTGACGGTGCGCCTGGCCGATGCGCAACCGGCGGCTGGTGCCAGCATCACGTTCACCGTGCGCGACACGGGCATCGGCATCGAACCCGCCCAGCTGAAGTCGATCTTCGATTCGTTCTCGCAAGCCGATAGCTCCACCACGCGGCGGTATGGTGGTACCGGGCTGGGCCTGACCATCTCGTCGCAGCTGGTGGGAATGATGGGCGGCTCGATCAGCCTGACCAGTGCAGTGGGTCAGGGCAGCACATTCGCGTTCACGCTCGCCCTGCGTTACGGCGGCAAGTCTTCACCGGCGCGTTTCCAGACCGCTGCACGCCTGCACGGCCTGAAGGTGCTGGTGGTGGACGACAACGCGACCAGCAGCCGGCTGGTGTGCGCGATCGTGGCGCAATGGAAGATGGAGCCGGTTTCGGTCGCCAGCGGAGCTGCCGCATTGGAGCTGCTGGCCCGGGCCGACAGCACGGGCTCGCGATTCGCCGTCACGCTGATCGATGCCCACATGCCGCCGATGTCCGGCTTCGAGCTGATCGAGCGCCAGCGCGATGGACACCTGCAAAACGGCGGTGTGCCGGTGGTGATGCTGTCGCCCGACCGGCAACGCGAAGACGCCCTGCGCTGCCGCGCGCTGGGCGTGGTTCACTACCTGTCCAAGCCCATCGCCCAGGCCGAGCTGTTCGCCGTCATCCTGGGCGCGCTCGGCGAGCCGGTGACGGCGCGTACCCGGCCGGAGCGGCGCAAGTCACCGCGGGCCCCGCTGCGCCCGCTCAAGGTGCTGGTGGCCGAGGACAACCCAGTCAACCAGACGCTGGCGCAGCGCCTGCTCGTGAAGCAGGGCCACCAGGTGCACCTGGCCAGCAACGGTGTCGAGGCCGTGCATGCGTGGACGGAAGGCGACTTCGACGCCATCCTCATGGATGTCGACATGCCGCTCATGAATGGCCACGAGGCCACCCGCCGCATTCGCGCAATCGAGACCTCGGAGGCGGCCGGACAACACACACCCATCATCGCAATGACCGCCCATGCGATGGAAGGCGCGCGCGAGAACTGCCTGCGCAGTGGCATGGACGGCTATCTGTCCAAGCCCATCGTCACCGACGCCTTGTGGCGCGAACTCGAGCTGGTGACACGCCGGGCGGTGCCGGTGGCCGCCATCGCCGAACCAAACGGCACATCGCTGCCTCACGCTGAGGCAAGCGGCAGCGCGGACTTTGCAAGCATGCGCCAGACCATGGGCGACGACCCCGTGCTGTTCGGGGCGATCCGGGTTCAGTTCCTGGAAGATGTGCCGCGCTTGCGCACCCAGCTGGGTACCGCACTGGCGCAGACAGATGCGCCGGCAATGGCCTCTGCTGCACACGCGATCAAGGGGCTGGTCGCCATATTTGCCGCGCGATCCTGCATGCAGGCCTGCCAGCAGGTCGAACAGGACGCCCCGACACCTGCCGCTGGTGCTGCAGTACGGGCGCTGGAGCAACAGCTCGAGGCACTTCAGATGGCGGTGACAGACTACCGCTGGTGACACGCGCGCCGCCGCATGCGACGGGAATGGTCGTATATTCCCGCGCTGGAGTCCCTATGCGCCCCTTCATAGTCATCTGCCTATCACTGACCCTGGCCTGCGCCCGACCGGCTGCAGCCGGCCCCCACGAAGATGCCGATGTCGCGTATGCCCGCGGCGACTATGCGGCTGCGCTGCAGATCTACCGTGCACTGGCGGCCCAGGGCCTGGCACCGGCCCAGTTCAACCTGGGAGTGATGCACGACTTCGGGCAGGGTGCGGAACGCGACCCGGCAGCCGCGGTGCGCTGGTACCGCACAGCCGCCGCGCAGGGCCATGCTGGGGCGCAGTTCAATCTGGGCGGCATGTATTTTGAAGGCACTGGCGTGCCGCAGGACACGCTGCGGGCCCATATGTGGTTCACGCTGGCTGCGATCGCCGGTGCGCCCGGCGCCAGCCGCAACCGCAGCAGTATCGGCCGGCTGCTCAGCCCGGACGAACTGGCTCGGGCGCAGCAGATGACGCGCGAATGCCAGGCGCGCCAATTCATCGGCTGCGATTGAGCCCCTGCACGCCGTCCACGGGCTTGACACGGTGGGGCTAGTCGCCGTTGCGGCCGAGAATGCCACCGAGCACCGAGCCCTCTTCCTTCGAGCCACCGCGCTGCGGCGCTGCCGCAAACACCCTGGATGCCAGGCGCGAAAACGGCAGGCTCTGCAGCCAGACCGTGCCCGGACCGGCCAGGCGCGCAAAGAACAGGCCCTCGCCGCCGAAAAGGGCCGTCTTGATCTTGCCAACGAACTGGATCTCGAAGTCGACGCCGGTTGTGTACGCGACCAGGCAGCCGGTGTCCACCAGCAGTGTCTGGCCTGCGACGAGTTCGCGCTTGACCACCGTGCCGCCCGCATGCACGAAGGCCAGACCGTCACCCTCGAGCTTCTGCATGATGAAGCCCTCGCCACCAAAAAAGCCAGTGGACAACTTGCGCTGAAAGGCGATGCCCAGCGACACGCCGCGCGCAGCGCACAGGAAGGCGTCTTTCTGGCAGATCAGGGTGCCACCCAGCTGGCGCAGGTCCATTGGCAGGATCTTGCCCGGGTAGGGCGCTGCAAAGGCCACCCGCTGCTTGCTCGAGGCCTGGTTGCTGTAGACGGTGGTGAACAGCGACTCGCCGGTGACGAGGCGCTTGCCTGCGCCGAGCAGCTTGCCCAGCAGGCCCCCCTGGGCGGCGCTGCCGTCGCCAAACACGGTATCCATCGTGATGCCGGCGTCCATGAACATCATGCTGCCGGCCTCGCCGATCGCGGCCTCACCCGGGTCGAGTTCTATCTCGACGAACTGCATCTCGGCCCCATAAATCTCGTAATCGACTACATCCATCGCCATCGGTGGTTCCTCCTGTTCAAGATCACTGATTCTTCACCGCAATGCGGCCAGCTCCCGATCCAGCTGCGCGGCATCTCCCAGGTTGAGCTGGACCAGCCGGCGCAGGTGCGTCATGCTGTCCAGATCGATATGGTCCCAGTACAAGCCCACATGGCCGTGCTCGGCATGAGCGACCTTGGCATTGACCCGGATGTGCGCGTTGTCGTCCAGCATCAACTCGAGTGCCAGCAAGGTGCCGGGCGCGATCGCCCAGCCGGGCGGCTGCGACACCAGGGCGCCCTTGAGCGAGATGTTGAGCAGGCGCACCGCCGTGCTGCCTTGGGCGCTGATCATGCGCACCGGTGTGTCAAACGGCACCCGGGTGAAGTGGCGCTGGTTGCGGTCGGGGTCGGGGTCGGTCACGGCGCGTCCTCGGTTTCTAGTCTTCGGATTCTTCGAACTTGGGCACACAGCCGCTCACCACGGCGTCGGCACGGAACATCCACCACTGGCGCCGGTTGGCATACCCGGCCACGGTGACCTTGTCACGCAGCACGCAGGCTTTCACGGCCTCGCGCAGGCCGAAAAGCCAGCGTGTCTGCGGTGCCTGGGCCTGCCAGGCGACCGCCTCGCCAAACTGCAGCTCGGTCGGTTTGCGGAATCCGAAGTCCTTCATGGGTCGGTCGGCCATCAGCAGATTCTGCTCCTTCCAGCCGACCATGCCGATCTCGGCAGTGGGGCCGGCAATGGCGCCGGCCTTGCGCATCACGCCCACCGCCGAGTTCGAGTCGTTCAACAGCGGCGAAGCCCAGAATCCCCAGACCAGCCAAAAGCAGGCGATGCCACCAGCCAGCGCGTGCACTCCCCGGCGGACCCGGAACACCAGCGCACACACCACGAACAGCGCACCCATGGCCACAAACATGAACCAGAGCCATCGGCCGCCGTCGGGCAATTCGCGCTCGAGCACCATCTGGTTCATGCTGGCCCAGCGCCCCTGCAGTGCCCACCAGCCGGCACCGGCGAAACCGATGCCCAGCAACAGGGCCGAGGCGAAGGATGCCAGCCGTGCCCCGGCCGTGTCGATGGTGCGCACCAGGGTGGGCCCGAGCGCCAGCGCGAGGATCGGCAGCATGGGCATCAGGTACACCTCGCGCTTGCCGCCTGCGGCGCTGAAGAACAGGAACACCAGAGCACACCAACCCAGCAGGAGCAGATAGCGCGCATCCCTTTGCTGCCAGCCGGTCTTCCACTCACGCCAGGCCCCAAGGTAGGCCAGGGACATCGGGAAGAAATGGAACAGCAACACCGGCACGAAATACCAGAACTCCTGCGCGTGGCCGCCAACCGACCCGGCATACCGCTTGGCGGTCTGGTGCAACAGGATGTCGTTGACGTACGCCATGTATTCGGGTGTACCGCGCCACAGGGCCACAGAAACCATGGGCACCAGCCACAACAGGATGGCACCGAAAAAGGCCAGCACCCCACCCGCCCAGCGCAGGCCATCACCGCGGGTCTGCGTCACCCCCACCCAGCCGCCGCGCCGGGCCAGCAGGTAAGGCAGCAGCATCAGCAGGGCGATCACGCCCACGCCCTTGGTAATGACGCCCAGCCCGGCCGCAAAACAACCCAGCCACCAGGCGCGCCAGTTCGGGCCGCGCAGCAGGTGGATCAACAGGCCCCAGTTGGACAGGGTGATGAACGCCATGACCAGCGGATCGATCTGCGCCCGCTTGACCTGGTAGGCGAACTGGAAGGTCACCAGCAGGACGGCCGCAGCGAACAGGCCCACGCGCGGATTCCACAGGCGCCGGCCCATGTCCCAGGTGAGTGCTAGCGTGGCCAGCCCGGCCAGCAGCGAAGGCAGGAGAAAAGCGACGCGCCAGTTCCCGGTGATCAGGTAGAACACCGCCTCCAGCCACATCAGCATGGGCGGCTTGTCCGAATAGAGTTCGCTGCCACGGTGTGGAAACAGCCAGTCGCCCGAGGTGATCATCTGCCGTGCTACCAGCGTGAAACGCGGCTCATCAGACGGCCAGGGGTCGCGCAGCCCGATACCGGCACCCAGCACCACCAGGGCGGCCAGCATCAGCAGCCAGAAGTGGCGCCGGTCCTCGGCGCTGACGGTGTTGCTGGCCGCCGGGTTCATTCGGCTGACTGCCGGCTGTTCTTGCGGTCGCGCCACAGGAACTGCAGATTGCGGAAATAGATGATCAGACCCGTGCCCTGGCCGATGATGAAGACCGGGTCTTGGCGGTGGATCGCGTAGGCGAGCAAGGTGGTGCCACCGGCCATGCTGAAGTACCAGAAGGCGGAGGGGATCACGCTCTTCTTGACCCGCTCGCTCTGCAACCACTGCAGGATGAAACGGGCCGAGAAAAGTGCCTGTCCCACCAGCCCGATGACCAGCCAGGTCTTGTCGATTTCGATGTTCATGGAGTCTCTTTCAAATTCAGACGTACAACGTGGGGTACGCGTGCGCGCCGCTGCAGCCACATCACACCCAGCATGTCGATGATGCCCACCCACAGGCGGTTGCCGATGCCGTAGTGCGACTGCCCGTGCTGCCGCGGGCGGTGCGCCACGTGCACCGATTCGACCTGACCTCCCGCCCGGCGCACCAGCGCCGGCAGGAAGCGGTGCATGTGGTCGAAATACGGCAGTGCCAGGAAGTCCTCGCGGCCAAACAGCTTGAGGCCGCAACCGGTATCGGGCGTCGCATCGCCCAACAGGCGCGAGCGTACGCCGTTGGCGACGCGCGAGGACATGCGCCGCACCCAGGTGTCCTGGCGCTTGGCGCGCCAGCCTGCAATCAGCACCGGCAGCCCGAGGGCGCCGGCACCCAGTGCCTTCCAGCGGGCCAGTAGCGCCGGAATGTCGGCTGGGTCGTTCTGGCCATCGCCATCCAGCGTGGCGACAACGGGCCCGCGAGCCTGCGCCACACCGGTGCGTACGGCCGTGCTCTGGCCGCAGTTGTTGCCATGGAAAACGACCACAAGCCAAGGGTGGGTGCCGGCATACGCGACCAGGATGTCACGCGTGTCGTCACTGCTGCAGTCGTCGACGAACACGGCCTCGAACACGGCGACACCTGTGAGGGCCGCTGCGATCTGGTCCAGCAGGGCCACCACATTGCCCGACTCATTGTGGACAGGAACAACAACGGAAATTTCGGGAGCTGTCGGGGACATTGCAACGCATGGAAGCCGGTGGAGCCTCCGATTGTCGCACTGCCACGTCAGGCCAAAGGCGTTCCGAACTGGGTCTCGACCGACATGCGCAGGCTCAGACCGTCGGCTGCCGCCTTGGAGCGCTCGACGTAGTACCCCAGGCCAGGGAGAGCCCGCAGGTTGTAGGGAATATCGGCCTGGGCGCAATGCTCCAGGATGACCCACAGGGTGGCTCCGCGACCACTGTGGTTGGAGTGCCCGCTGGCGTCGAATTTCTGGCACAGCAGGCAGGCCTGGGCCCGTGTGACTGCGGCGGGACGCGTACCGGGGAACAGGCCGCTGGGCTGGACCACCTCGTCCTGATCGCCCTTGAACCGGTCGGAGGTGCGCAACTCGGACTCCTGCTGTGCGTCGGCAGGGACCGCCTTGCGCAGGTGCTTCTCGCGCAGCGGCCGCACCCGTGCCGTGGCGGGTTCGATCTGGGTGCAGGACATGTAGGCCACCGAGCCCGAAAAAAACAGTGCCAGCGCCTTGTCTCGCGCCTCTTCTTCTGTTGGTGCATCCACCACGATGGTCTGGTATTGCTCCTGCACCACGCGCTCGACGAACACGAAGTATTTGCCTGGTATGACAGGGCTGTGGGCGCTGGCCGGCTTCTTCATCGATCACTCCCGAACGTCAGGGGGCCAGGCGCTCCAGGCCCCCCATGTAAGCACGCAGCACGTCCGGCACGGTGACCGATCCATCGGCATTCTGGTAGTTTTCAATTACCGCCACCAGCGCCCTGCCAACTGCGAGGCCCGAGCCATTGAGCGTGTGCACCAGTTCGTTCTTGCCCTGGGCATTCTTGAAGCGGGCCTGTAGGCGACGCGCCTGGTAGGCCTCGCAGTTGGACACCGAGCTGATCTCACGGTAGGCCTTCTGGGCCGGCAGCCACACTTCCAGGTCGTGGGTGCGGGCTGCGGCCGGGCCCATGTCGCCCGTGCACAGGGCCATCACGCGGTACGGCAAGCCGAGCTTCTGCAGGATCGCCTCGGCATGCCACGTCATGGCTTCGAGCGCCTCGTAGCTGCGTTCGGGATGCACGATCTGAACCATCTCGACCTTGTCGAACTGGTGCTGGCGGATCATGCCGCGGGTATCGCGGCCGTAGCTGCCGGCCTCGGACAGGAAGCACGGCGTACAGGCCGTGAGACGGATCGGCAATTCAGACTCTGCCACCACCACATCACGCACGAAGTTGGTCAGCGTGACCTCGCTGGTGGGGATGAGGTAGAGCGCAGTCGTGTCGCCGTCGTTGCCGTCCTGGCCTCCCTTTCTGGCGGCGAACAGGTCGCCCTCGAACTTGGGCAACTGCCCGGTGCCGCGCAGGGTGTCGCCATTGACGATATAGGGCGTGTAGCACTCGGTGTAACCGTGCTCCTGGGTCTGCACATCGAGCATGAACTGCGACAGCGCCCGGTGCATGCGCGCAATGCCGCCCTTCATGACGGTGAACCGCGCACCGGTGAGCTTGACGCCCAGATCGAAATCCAGGCCCAGCGGGGTGCCCACGTCCACATGGTCGCGGACCTCGAAATCCAGACTGCGCGGTGCACCCCAGGTGCGCAGCACGACATTGCCGTGTTCGTCGGCACCGACCGGCACGCTGGCATGCGGCAGGTTGGGAACAGCCAGCAAAAGGCCTTGCAATTCGGACTGGATCTGCTCGAGCCGCGCCGCAGAGGCCTCCAGTTCGCCCTTAAGCCCGACCACGTCGGCCATCACGGCATCGACCTCGCCCTGGGCTGCTACACCCCGGGACTTGAGCTGACCGATCTGGCGGCTGAGCGTATTGCGCCGGTTCTGCAGTTCTTCGGTGCGGGTCTGGTGGGTCTTGCGCTCGGATTCCAGCCCGCTGAAGCGATCGACGTCCAGAAAAAGCTGGGGCGACTTGCGGGTCTCCAGGCGCGCCACGGCCGCCGGGAGGTCCTTGCGCAGGAGGTTGATGTCAATCATGCCGGAATTCTAGTGGGGGGTCCGCCCGTCGATGCGCAGGCCCTTGGGCAGCGGAAACTTGACGGTTTCCTCGATACCGGCCAGCTTGCGCACCGACAGCGCGCCCAGCGCCTTGAGCCGCTCAGCCACCTGCTGCACCAGCACCTCGGGCGCCGATGCGCCGGCGGTGAGGCCGACGCGCTGCCGGCCTTCAAACCACTCGGGCTGCAGCTCGTCGGCGCTGTCGACCATGTAGCTCTCGGTGCCGAGCTTGTGTGCCACCTCGCGCAGGCGGTTGCTGTTGGAACTGGTAGGGCTCCCCACCACGATGACCACATCAACTTGGGGGCTCATCAGCTTCACTGCGTCCTGCCGGTTCTGGGTCGCGTAGCAGATGTCCTGGTGCTTGGGTTCGCGCACCATCGGAAAACGCGCCTTGACGGCAGCGGCGATCTCGGCGGCGTCGTCCACGCTCAAGGTGGTCTGCGTCACGACCGCCAGGCGGTCTGACTGCCGGGGCTGCACCCGGGCCACATCGGCCACGTCCTCCACCAGATGGATACCGCTGTCCAGCTGCCCCATGGTGCCTTCCACCTCAGGGTGGCCCTTGTGGCCGATCATGATGAACTCGTAGCCCTCCTTGTGCAGCTTGGCCACTTCCACATGCACCTTGGTGACCAGCGGGCAGGTGGCGTCGAAGATCCGAAAGCCCCGTGCACGAGCCTCGTCCTGGATGGCTCGGCTCACACCATGGGCCGAGAACACCAGCGTTGCGCCAGGTGGCACATCGTTGAGGTCTTCGATGAAGATGGCGCCCTTGGCCTTGAGGTCATTGACCACATAGGTGTTGTGCACGATCTCGTGGCGCACATAGATCGGCGCCCCGAACTTCAGCAGCGCGCGCTCGACGATCTCGATAGCGCGGTCGACGCCGGCGCAAAAGCCGCGCGGCTCCGCCAGCAGGATCTCGCTGGGTGATACGGAAAGATTCATAGAACGCCCACCAGATGTACCTCGAAGACCACGGGCTGCCCGGCCAGTGGATGATTGAAATCGACCAGCAGTGCCTGCTGGTTGTCCTGGTGGCCGACCCGCACCACGGCACCGGCGTAACTGCCCAGACCGTCGGGCGTGGGAAACTGCACCACGTCACCGACATGGTAGCGCTCGGCCGGGTCGCCTAGCTGGTCGAGCAGCTTGCGCGCCACCCACTGCTGCATTTCGTCCTTGCGCTCGCCGAAGGCGGCGCCGGCCGGCAGCTCGAACACCGCACGGCTGCCCTCGGCCATGCCGAGCAGGCACTGCTCGACCGCGGGCGAGAGCTCACCGGTGCCCAACGACAAGGTGGCGGGTTTGTCATTGAAAGTGTTGATGATGTCGCCGGCCGGGCCACCCAGACGGTAATGCAGCGTCAAGAATGAGCCCGGTTGAACGGTGGGTACAGGGGAAGTCATGAAAACCTAGGTGGACGGCCCTTATTGTAAGAAGCCGCCCCCACCCCATCCACCATAACCCGCCAATGCACCTGCACACCCTGCCCCCGGACGCGCGCCCGCGCGAGAAGCTGCTGGCCCGCGGCGCTGCCGCTCTGGCCGACGCCGAACTGCTGGCCCTGCTGCTGCGCACCGGCATTCGAGGCAAGGGTGTGCTGCAGATGGCGCATGAACTGCTGCAACTGCCCTGCGTGGCCAGCGGCGGCACCGGATTCGACGGCATTGCCGGGCTGCCCCAGGCCAGCGAACAAGACCTGCGCAAGGTCAAGGGTCTGGGGCCCGCCAAACGCGCCGAACTGCTGGCGGTGATGGAGCTGTCGCGCCGGGCAATGGCCCAGCAACTGCGCGAACGCGAGGTGTTCGCCTCGCCCGGGGCGGTCAAGCATTGCTTGCAGCTGCACCTGTCAGCGCGCGCCCACGAGGTGTTCGCGGTGCTTTTTCTGGACGTGCAGAACCGCCTGCTGGCGACGGAGGAGCTGTTTCGCAGCGGCCACAGGCGCCAGGGAGCGCAAACACACCCTCTCAGCGCCTTTTGGAATGCTCCAGCGCGTCGTCCAGGGATGTTACGAAATCGACAACCCGGATGGGTTTGGTCACATAACTGAAAAATCCGGCTTTGATACCGTTTGCGATGTCAATTTTCGATGCGCTGGCACTGACCGCAATGACGGGAATATGCGCAGTCAGGGGGTCCGCGCGCAGAATCTGCATTGCATCAATTCCACTCATGCCCGGCAGGTTGATGTCCATCAAGATCACCTTGGGGAGCAAGGTGCGCGCCAAAGCAATCCCGGCCGGGCCATTGGTCGCAGTCAGCAGGTTCAGGTCGGCGCGCCTGGCAATCAGCTGCTCCACCAGATCCATATTCGCCGGATTGTCTTCCACGTAAAGCAGGTTGTGCACGAGCAGGTCAGTGGGGCTAGTCGGTGGCGCCAGCGCAGCAGATGCCGCATGTCCCACGTCCACCGCTTCCGGCAGCGCAACGGTGGTCAGCTCCAGTTCAAACCAGAACACACTGCCTACCCCGACCACACTATCGACCCCCATACGGCCGCCCATTAATTCGACCAGTCGTTTGGTGACCATCAGCCCAATGCCCGTTCCTTCTTCGGGACCACCTTCTCTGCCAAGGCGATTGAAGGACTGAAAGAGCTGCGCCAGCTGATCCGGCGTCAAACCCTCACCGGTGTCGCGCACCCCGATGCGAATCGAAAGGGGCGGGCACAGGGAGCTCTCCACGATCACTGAACCATCTGCCCGGTTGTACTTGATGGCATTTGACAGGAGATTGACCAGCACCTGCTTGATTCGGATTCGATCGGCAAAGACAAAGCAGCGTTTGTCAATGTGCGGGACCGTCATGCCGAGCCCGCGCGTTTTGGCCTGTGTTTCGACCATACCCTGGCACTCCATCAACACCTCGTGCAGTGAAACAGGTTCTAGGAACAAGGTCACCCGATCGGACTCAACCATCGCAAGGTCAAGGATTTCGTTGATGAGTTTCAGCAGGTACCAGCCGGCTTTGAGTATTTGATCGACGCCGCGCTTCTGGCCGGGCGATGGCGGCGGCACACCGGTTTCTATCAGTTGGGCAAAACCCAGAATCGCGTTGAGCGGGGTGCGTAATTCATGGCTCATGCTGGACAGAAAATCTGATTTGACGCGGTTGGCTTTGTCTGCGATTGCGATCGCGGACTCCAACTCGGTATTCTTTTGTTGCAGGAGTTTCTCGATTTCTCTGCGCTCGTCTTCCACCTGCTTGCGTGCGGTGTTGTCCGTGCCGATCAGCAAGTAGCCGATGATGGCGTCTTGCGTATCGCGCAGCGCCGTGACCGACACCACTGCAGGGAAGCGGCTGCCGTCCTTGCGGATGTAGGTCAGCTCATAAATGTCTTCAATGCCGCGCGAGGCCTTGAACACCAGAGCCTCAAAACCAGGGGTAATGGCAGTGTCCAGCTCCAGGCTCAGCACGCGGGCGCGCTCAACCATTTCTTGCGGGTCAGAAATATCGGCGGGTGTGATCTTATTCATCACCTCAATGGCCGTATAGCCCAGCATGCGCTCGGCCCCGACGTTGAAAATCTGGATGACGCCCGTGGCGTCGGTGGCGATGCTGGAGAAGTTTGCGCTGTTGAAAATAGCGCTTTGCAAAGCACCCGCTTGCAGTAGCGCTTCTTCAGCCTGTTTGCGTGCGGTGTTATCGGTGCCAATGAGCAGGTAGCCGATGATGGCGTCTTGCGCATCACGCAGCGCCGTGACCGACACCACGGCAGGAAAGCGACTGCCGTCCTTGCGAAAATAGGTCAGCTCATAAATGTCTTCAATGCCGCGCGAGGCCTTGAACACCAAGGCTTCGAAGCCAGGCGTGATCGGTGTTCCGAGTTCAACGCTCAGCGCCTCGGCGCGCGCTATCACTTCCTGTGGATCGGAAATATCGGCGGGCGTGATCTTATTCATTACCTCTGCGGCCGTGTAGCCCAACATGCGCTCGGCCCCGACATTGAAAATCTGGATGACGCCTTTGGCGTCGGTGGCGATGCTGGAGAAATTTGCGCTGTTGAAAATCGCGCTTTGCAAAGCACTTGCTTTGAGCAGCGCGTCTTCGACCAGCTTGCGTGCGGTGTTGTCGGTGCCGATCAGCAGGTAGCCAATGATGGCGTCTTGCGCATCACGCAGCGCCGTGACCGATACCACGGCGGGGAAGCGGCTGCCGTCCTTGCGGATGTAGGTCAGCTCGTAAATATCCTCTATGCCGCGAGAGGCTTTGAACACCAGCGCCTCAAAACCAGGGGTAATGGCCGTGTCCAGCTCTAGGCTCAGAACCCTGGCGCGCTCAACCACTTCTTGTGGATCAGAAATGTCGGCGGGTGTGATCTTGTTCATCACCTCCATGGCCGTGTAGCCCAACATGCGCTCGGCACCGACGTTAAAAATCTGGATGACGCCATTGGCGTCGGTGGCGATGCTGGAGAAGTTGGCGCTATTAAAAATAGCGTTTTGCAAAGCGGATACACGTGAAAGCACCTTCTTCTGCCGGAACAACTCCACAAACACTGCGACCTTGCTGGTCAGGACATGCGGATCAACGGGTTTGTAAAGGAAATCAACCGCGTCAAAGTTGAAGCCCTTAAATTGCCGCTGGCGGTCATGTGCACCGGCGGTGATGAAGACGATCGGCACATGCCGGGTGCGCTCGCTACCGCGCATCAGCTCGGCCAGCTCAAAGCCATCCATATCGGGCATCTGCACATCTACCAGAGCCAGTGCGACCTCGGTCACCAGAACAATTTCCAGTGCCTCGGCACCCGAGCGCGCCATCAACACGCGAACATCGGGAGCCCGCAACAGCGCCGACGTGGCGATCAGATTCTCTTCAAGGTCGTCAACCAGGAGGATGGTGGTGATGGAGTTCATGCGGTGCAGTCGAAGGGTGCTATTTTTTTCGGTAAATGCGTTCGTGCCGCTCGAAGGACTCGAAAACGGGGGCGTGCGACGGCTCGCCCAGGCTTTCTTTGGAGCCCAGTGCCAGGAATCCGCGTGGCACCAGCGACTGCGCAAACAGGCCAATGGCGCGGTCTTGTAGCGGCCGCTCAAAGTAGATCAACACGTTTCTGCACAGCACGAGGTGGGTCTCGGTAAAGTCGCCGTCGGTCGCCAGCGAATGGTCGGAAAAGACGACGTTTCGGCGCAGGCGCTTATCGAAAATCACTCCGTTGTAGGCGGCGGTGTACCAGTCTGACAGTGAGCCCTTGCCGCCGGCCTGGGCATAGTTGTGTGAGAAGCCTGCCACGCGGTCCACTGCGTACACACCGGCTGAAGCTTTGCGCAGCGCCTCATCGTTGATGTCGGTGGCGTAAATCATGGCGCGGTCCAACAGGCCCTCTTCCTCCAGCAGGATGGCCATGGAGTAGAACTCCTCGCCGGAGCTGCAGCCAGCAATCCATACCTTGAACGAAGGATAGGTCGCAAGCATCGGCAACACGACACGGCGCAAGGCCAAAAAGTGGGTTGGATCGCGAAACATGTCGCTCACCTGTACCGTCAGGTAGCCCAGCAGCACCGACATCGCCTGCGCATCGTGCAGCACCCGCCGTTGCAACTCCGAGAGCGATGCGGCCCCAAAGCGCTGCATGGCCTGATGCATCCGCCGCCGCAGGCTGGACAGGGTGTAGCCGCGAAAGTCGCAGTGGTATTGCTGGAAGATGGCCTCCAGCAGCAGGGTGATCTCGATGTCAAACGATGTGGCATCGTGGTGGGCTGGCGGCTTCATCGCTTGCGCATCCAGACGCGCAGCAGCGACAGCAGCTTCTCCACATCGATGGGTTTGGCCATGTAGTCGGACGCACCCGCCGCGATGCACTGCTGCTGGTCATCCTTCATCGCCTTGGCGGTGAGCGCGATGATGGGCAGCATCTGCCACTGGGGCCGCTCACGGATGGCGCGCATCGCGGCAAAGCCATCCATCTCGGGCATCATGATGTCCATCAAGACCATGTCGATGCCACCGCTCTGATGACCCGCAAGGCCCAGCTTCTCCAGCAGGGCCAGCGCCTCGCGACCGTTGCGCGCGATCACCATCTTGGCGCCCAGTGGCTCCAGTACGCTGGTCAATGCGAAGACATTGCGCACATCGTCTTCGGCCAACAGGATGCGTCGGCCCTCCAACGCGGCGTCGCGGTTGCGGGCCTCGCGCAGCATTCTTTGTCGGTCCAGCGGCAGCTTGGCCTCCACCTGGTGCAGGAACAGCATCACCTCATCGAGCAGGCGCTCGGGTGAGCGCGCGCCCTTGATGATGATGGAGTGCGAATACTGGCGCAGGCGCTGCTCTTCGACACGGTCGAGCGAGCTTCCGGTGTGGACGATAACGGGCGGGTGCGAATAGCGCTCGTCGGCCGCCATACGCTCCAGCAACTGGTAGCCGCTAAAGTCGGGCAAGGTGAGATCGACCACCATGCAGTCAAACGTTGCGGCATGCAGGGCGGCCAGTGCATCGCTGGCGGTGGCGACCGATGTGACGCTGACACCGCCCTGGCCCATCAGCGCCTCAATGGCCTGGCGCTGGTGCGGGCTGTCTTCGACGACCAGCACCCGGCCCATCGTTTGTTCCAGCTTTTGCTCCATGCGCTGTAGGGCGCGCAATAGCTCCTCGCGCTTGACCGGTTTGAGCGTGTAGCCCAGCGCGCCAAGCTCAAGCGCCTGTTGTACATGGTCTTCTGCCGAGATCATGTGCACTGGAATATGGCGGTTGGCCGAATTGCGCTTCAAGCGATCCAGCACTGTCAGGCCCGAGTGGTCAGGTAGCCGCACATCTAGCAGGATGCCCACCGGGTGGTACGCATGGACCGCCGCGATGCCGTCTTCAGCGGAGGGTGCGACGACCACCTTGAAACCGCGCTCACGGCCCAGTTCGACCAGGATGTGGGCAAAGACTGCGTCGTCCTCCACCACAAGAATCACGCGGTCCGTCGGGGTGATGGTGTCGCGGTCGTCGTCCACGATTTTTGCTACCGGGATCGGGGCCGCGATCTGAGCCGATACCGGAGCCGGGGCAGGGGCAACGAGAGCGCGCACGGGCGCTGATACGGCCAGTGCCGTCGCCGGGCCGTGTGTTGCGGTGGTGCCGGGCGCCCCCAGGAAACGCGGAACCGTCAACGTGAAAGTACTCCCCACGCCCGACGCGCTGTGCAGCGTGACATCGCCTCCCAGCAGGCGCGCAAGCTCCCGCGAGATCGACAAGCCCAGCCCCGTTCCGCCGTACTTGCGGTGGGTGCTGCCATCGGCTTGGCGAAAGGCTTCGAATATGAGACCTTGGTGTTCGGGCGCGATGCCGACACCGGTGTCGGTGACGCAAAAACGCACCAGCGCCACGCCATCGGCTGATGTCAGCGCGTCAACGGTGAGCTGTACCGTGCCCTGCGCGGTGAACTTCACGGCGTTGGACACCAGGTTCTTCAGCACCTGCTGCAGCCGCTGGCCGTCGCTGACGATGGTGTCGTCCTGATCCTTTATGGAGGTCTCCAGACGCACGCCCTTCTGGGCCGCGAGCGGGTCAAAGGTGCGGCGAATTTGCGCGACCAGCGCCCGCAACGAGAGCTTCTCCAGGTGCACATCCACCTGGCCGGCCTCGATCTTCGAGAGGTCAAGAATATCGTTGATGAGCGTGAGCAGATCGGTATTGGCACCGTAAATGATCTGTGCAAACTGCACCTGTTCTTCGCTCAGGTTGGCGCCTGCATTGTCGGCCAGCAGCTTGGAGAGAATGAGCGCGCTATTGAGCGGTGTACGCAGCTCGTGGCTCATGTTGGCCAAAAACTCCGACTTCACCCGGTTGGCGCGCGACAGCTCGTCTGAGTGCACCGTCAGCTCCTGCTGGGCGCGCTCCAATCCGTCTTTTTGTGCTTGCAACTCTTCTGCCTGGGTTTCGAGCAGGGTGTTGGTTTCCTCCAGTTCCGCCTGTTGCTCCTCTTGGCGCACAGCACTTTCCTGGAGCGCGCGGCTTTGCGATCCGAGTTCTTCGTTGGAAGCTAGCAACTCTTCTTGTTGAGTCTGCAGAACCTCACCCTGCAGCTGCGATTCTTCCAGCGCGAGCGCCAGCGTCTTGCGCAGTTGCGCCGTCCTCAGTGCCACGCCAATAGGCTCGGCGAGCATGCCCAGCCACTCCAGTTGAGGCGCCGAGACGGTGTGAAAAAAGCCCAGTTCCAACACCGCGTTGGCAACCCCGTCGGCACTGGCAGGTGCCAGCACCAAGTGCCGCGCTTGGCCTGCACCCAAGCCGGAGGAAACAGGGAAATAGCCCGGCGGTACATCGCTTACCAGCAGCACAGACCGGTCCTGCAAAACGCGTTGGGTCAGGCCACCCACGGGCCGAACGTTGTCAGCCGCCTGTGAAGCGGCAACGGGCAGTGCATAGCCGCCAATCAGGCGAAGCGGTTGCTCTGCTTCAGAAAGGTACACGGCACCCACTTGGGCGTTGAGGTAGCGGGCGACAAAATCAACAATTTTCCCGCCCAGCGTGTCGATATCCTGCTCGCCCTGCATCCGCACACCGAACTCATTCAGTCCCGAACGCAGCCAGGCCTGCGTTTGCATCTGGCGAAAATCCTGCGATGACGCGACCGCGTTGGCGACGATCAGAAACAGCAAGACTGCCGCACCCGCCCAGTTGACGAAGGTCGAGAAGGCGGCAGCCTGCTCCCATTCCTGCGTACGGGCAAGATCCGTCGCGCGCTCGGTGATCAATATCTCCTCGATCGCCGCACGAACGCGGTCCATCTTCTCCTTGCCCTGTCCAGACCGAACCAGATCAAGCACGGCTTCGGTCTGGCCCGCGCGCTTCAGCCGGATAGCCTCCTGGAGCTCTGCCAACTTGTCGGCGATGCGGATTTCGGCGGCATCGAACTGCAGCAGCTCCGCCGGGTTGTCTTCAATCGAGCGCCGAAAATTGGCGCGCTGACGCGGCAATGTGGCGAGTGCAGCCGTATACGGTTCGAGATAACGTTCGGAGCCTGTCAAAAGAAAACTGCGCTGCGCGCTCTCGGCGTCCTTGACCGTTGAGAGCAACTCCACGACATTGCGCGTCCGCTCAAGCGATTGCAACAGTTTTTGTGCGCCCGCCGATCGAGCCTGCAAGGAGTAATAGGAGGCAACCGCCATGGCCAGCACGGCAACCAACGCGATCAAGAAGCCGATGAGTGTCTTGCGGGGTAAAGCCGTTTGCCACTGGCCAACAGGGCCGGTCCTGGGGAGCGTATTTTGGATCATGGATCCCTTTCGTCTCTACCAGTCGGCCATCGGCTGAGGTTTACAGCGGGGAGGTATCTCGCTCGGCTCTCCCAAAACAAAAGGAAATTCCGGATTGCGCGCCCGCCATATGGGGCATGCTTTCAGGGTTTACGAGAATTCTCCCCATTATGCGGCAACGGGGGGGCCTTGGTCGTGGCGTTACAGCGGGGCAGTGTCGCCAGACGCGGCTGCGGTGTCAGCGGCTGCTGCGTTGGCCGGTGCAGAAACGGTGCTTTGGCGCAGCCCGGCTTTTTCTCCATCGCTGGCAAACTTGTAGTACTTGCCCACAATGCTGATCATCTGACACTAGATGCGCGGGCTGCCGGCCAGGCATTCCTGCTGTTCCAAAAAGTCGGCTTCGAGCCTACTGATATTTGCCGTCGGCATTGCTTGGCGTTAGCACTTGCAACGGGCCGCGCAGTCGCAGGTGAATGCCACACGGAAGTCGATTATTCGCTTTGGGGACAAGATGCTGGGCAAGAGGCCTGGCCAGGCTACTGCGCCGGTATTCCAGCCCAAACTCAGCGCCGACGTTGACCCGGCAAGCATCCCGGCCGTGAGAGGTAAAAGTGCCGCAAACCCGCGCCAACAATGCGCAAGTAGCTAGCAAAATCATAAAAAGCTGAGTCGACACGGCAGGTCATGGCACGGATAAACGCAGAGGACTTCCAACCGCTTGAGGTTAAATATCACTCCGTAAACCGTCTTGAGAAAAAGCGCTTTCCCTGAGGTGACAGTTTGAATACCCATGAATTTGCCGTGTATCGGCACAAACAACACGTCCGACGACACATCCAGCGGCCTCCAGGCACAGCCTTACCCCGGCGTGGCCTTCGCCACCCTTCGCAGGTTCACCACACTGTGCGCCAATTAGGTGCGTCGTTGGGTGCAAGCTGAGCCGCTATACCCCAGTGCGGCATGGCATCAACAACCTTGCCCGGGGCCTGCGCACCACTGTCATCCCGGAGCATTGTTGATTTGTCACTGAAAGGCGGCCGTCCTCCGGTTGGTTGCCATCCAAAACGTACTGTATGTCGAGCTGATTTTTCGTGCGCGAGACAAAATATCGAAAGACGGCTAACGCAGCATTGCAGGCATAGACGTTGCGGCGACGAGCACCCGCTTTGGGCTCACTGCCGCCGAAACGTAAATATCCCATCGACGAATGATGACTGAAGCCTGCCCGTTGAAGGCTTGGAGTACCTGCGGGTAGACAGCGAGTCTTGCTCGACAATGGCCCACGATGGGCAAATGTCCCCGCGGAATTGCTGAGGTTACGAAAAGTCCCGATAGACTGGCTTTTATTGTCGAAACCGGGACTCCAGTCTCCTTGCCTACCCCCCATGCCTATCAAAGATTTACCTGCAGACGCCCGCCCCCGCGAAAAGCTGCTGGCGCGCGGTCCAGCCGCCTTGAGCGACGCTGAGTTGCTGGCGCTCTTGCTGCGCACCGGCATCAAGGGCAAAGGGGTATTGCAGATGGCGGACGAATTGCTTCAACTCAAAAAAGCGAGCACTCCAGGAAGTATGGACGGGGGCTTTGACGGTATTTCCGGTCTTTTGCACGCCACCGCGGATGACTTGAAGCGCATCAAAGGACTGGGCCCCGCCAAGCGCGCAGAGATTGTGGCCGTGCTGGAACTGGCCCGCCGCGCCATGGCGCAGCAACTGCAAGAGCGCACGGTCTTTGCCGACCCCGACACCATCAAGCACTACCTGAAGCTGCATATGGCAGCGCGCAGCTATGAAGTGTTTGCGGTGCTCTTCCTGGACGTGCAGAACCGCCTGCTTGCTATGGAAGAAATGTTCAGGGGCACCCTCACGCAGACCAGCGTCTACCCCCGCGAGGTGGTGCTGCGCGCCCTGCACCATCAAAGCGCCGCCGTCGTGCTGGCCCATAACCACCCCAGCGGCTCGGTACAACCCTCGCGCGCCGACGAAGCGCTGACCCAGACCCTGAAAGCCGCCCTGGCCCTGGTCGACGTGCGTGTGCTGGACCACATCATCGTGGCGCCCGGCGGGGCACTGTCGATGGCCGAACGCGGGCTGGTCTGAAGGCCTTGTGACACTGCCGCTGCCGGGCCGGGCACGGCATGCTAAGGTGTCTACAGGCGCCTCTTCGCCGTACCCGCCCGATGAAACCCGCCAGCCCCCGCCTGCGTTCACTGACCGACCTGAAACAGGTCAAGCAGGTGATCGATGCGCGGGCGCAGGCGCAGGCGAAGGCACACGCCCTGGCCGAGGCCCGGCGCATCGAAACGCACAAACGGCAGGCCAGCGCCCGCGAGCTGTTCGTGCGTGCCGCCGGCAAAGTGCAGGCGCTGCCAGACAAGCGCCAGGCCGCACCGTCGACCCCGCCGCCAGAGCCGATTCCGCGTCAGCGCCTGCGCGACCATGCAGCCGTGCTGCACGAGGCCATCAGCGATGAATTCGACGTCAGCACCTTGCTGGATGTAGACGACCAGCTGAGCTTTCGCCGACCCGGCATCGGTAGCGACGTGACACGCAAGCTGCGCAAGGGACATTGGAGCATCCAGCGCGAGCTCGACCTGCACGGGCTGCGTACCGACGATGCACGGGCCGCCCTCACCGGCTTTGTCCGGGCGGCCTGCCAGCAGGGCATCCGGTGCGTGCGCATCGTGCATGGCAAGGGGCTGGGGTCGCCGGGCAAGGCGCCGGTGCTCAAGCACAAGGTGCACGGCTGGCTGGTGCAGAAAAACGAGATCCTGGCCTTTGTGCAGGCCAGGCCGGCACAAGGTGGCGCTGGTGCACTGGTGGTGCTGCTGCAACCCGTGGCGATGGCCCGGTAAGAAGCAGCCGGCCGCAGATTCGGCCCTGTAAAAACCCTCGCGCCTAAGGGGTTGTTGTGCCAGCCGGAGCAGCGCGGACCTCAGGAGACCTGCTACGCCCGGTTCGGCAGACGAAACAAACCCCGCGACCACGGGCGAGCCAGCAACCGACAATGCGTCCTGCATGTCCCCCATTGCCGCCTTTTTCCGCGTTCCAGGCCTCGACCCGGCCGTCCAGAAGAGTTACCGCCGCGAACAACTGACCGAGTTGACGCTGCCGGTGGCTCTCAGCCTGATGGAGGGTGGGTTTGTCTCGGTGGTGGCGGCCAAGGCCTTTGATGTGCCGCCCTGGGTGATCGCCGTCATCTCGGCCGCGCCGATGTTCGGCAACCTGTCGAGCTACTTCTGGAACCAGATCGCCGCTGCACGGCCGAAGGTGCCAATATTGACGATCCTGCAGACATTGGTGCTGCTGTGTGTCGTCGCCATCGCGGTCAGCCCGCGCACCGACGCGTCTACCTGGGTGCTGCTGACCAGCGTGGTGCTGGCGCGCATCCTGATTGCCGGCATCCTGACGGTGCGCAGTGTCACCTGGAGCCTGAATTATCCGCGCGCGTTGCGGGCAACGGTCACCTCGCGCCTGCAGGCGCTGGCCAGCCTGGTCGTGGTGGTGGCTACCAGCATCGCCGGCCTGGTGCTGGACGCGCACCCCGAGAATTTTCGCTGGTTGTACGCGGCCGGCGCGGTGTTCGGCGGTATCGGTGTATGGGCTTTTCGCAGCGTACAGGTCGTGGGTGAAAAGCGCCAGCAGGTGCTGGAGCGGCGCGGCCAACGCGACCCGACCGGGCGCAACTCCTTCGCGGCCATCTTGCGCGCCGACCCCCGCTATGCACGCTACCAATGGCACCAGTTTGTTTCGGGCGCGGCCAACATGATGATCGAGGCGCCCCTGGTCTACCTGGTCACCAAGCAGATCGGGGCCAGTTATGTGGCCAGCATCGGCATCGTGATGCTGATCCCCTTCATGCTGAATCTGGCCACCATGCCGCTCTGGGCCCGTTACCTGGACCGGGTGCACGTGGCAGAGTTCCGTGCCCGGCAGAACCTGCTGTGGGTCGTGGGTGTGGTGATCATGTTCTGGGGCGCGCTGACGCTCTCGTTGTTGTGGCTGGCGGTCGGGCGCATCGTGTGCGGCATTACCAACGGAGGCGGCTCGCTGGCTTGGCAGCTGGGCCACAACGACTTTGCGCCGCGCGATCAACTGGCCGCCTACATGGGCATCCATGTCACGCTGACCGGCGTGCGCGGCGCATTCGCCCCGTTCCTGGGCATGGCGCTCTATCTGGGCTGGGACGCCAAGGGCTATGTCCCTGCCAGTACCGGCATGGGCGCCTGGCTCTTTCTGCTTGCGGCAGCGCTGGCGGTGATCGCCTGGCGCGGATTCCATGTACTGCAAAAGGAAATCGGGCCGCGGGTGACGTCCCGCTAGTGTGGTGTTGCACGTTCTGGAGCGCTGGTGCGGTATCCCGGTCGGCCGGGTTTTGGACAGCGCCTTCGGTCATCGTGCTGCCTGGTCAGTGCGCTGGCGCCGGGCCTTTGTTGCAACCGTATCACCTGGCTCGGTGGGCCGCATGTTCCCGGTGTGCGATGTACAGCGTGGAGCCGAAGATCACGGCCGCCCCGATCCAGACCCAGCGGTCGGGAATTTCACCGAACATGGCATACGCCAACACGGCAACGAAGGGCAGACGGGCGAATTCCAGCGGCAGAATCGCGGATGCATCGGCCAGCGCGAAGGCGCGCGTAAAACACAACCAACCCGCTGTACCGAGCAAGCCCAGGCCGACCAGCAGCACCAGGTTGCCAGCCGAAGGGGTGGTCCACACCAGCGCGGCCGGCAGTGCAGTCAGGACCGAGACTGACAGGCTTTGATAAAAGACGATCGTGGTGGTGGGCACGGTGGCCGACAGGCGCTTGATCAGCACCGTCACACCGGCGAAGGTAACGGTCGACGACAGGACCAGTCCGGCGCCCAGGCTGAAAGGCACCGAGCCGGGCCGGAGCACGATCAGAACCCCGACAAATCCGATGGCGATGGCGATCCATCGCCGCGCTGGCACCTTTTCGCCCAGAAACAACGCTGCGGCGATGGTGCCGAACAAGGGTGTGGCGAAGGTCAGCGCCGAAGCGTCGTTCAGCGGCATGACCGACAGCCCGTAGAAGAACGCCAGCATGGACAGCAGGTGCAAGACGCCGGAGGAGGCCAGCGGCGCGATGGCGCCCGAGCGCGGCAGTGCCCGTGTGTTCCAGAACACCAGCGCCGCCACGCTGACAAAACCGAAGAAGCAGCGAAAGAAAGCGATCTCGAACGGATGAATCCCGCTGTCCGCCAGCAGCCTGATCAAGGCGTTCTGAAATGCGGCGATCGCAGTCGCAGCGAGCATCAGCAAGATCGCCTGCTGCGCCGGACGAAGCGGTGTGCCCTTCATCAGGCAGCCGCTTCGCCATGGGGCGACCCGGTGCCGGCGTTTGCTCCGGGGCAGCAGTACAGCGGGCCAGTGACGTTGATGCAAAGCATATGAGACAAGCTATCGTAGCCCAGTTCCGCCGCAGGTGCCGCCCGGTACACGTCCACGCAGCTGGTGCTGGGTGACACAAGGATCGCCTGGTGACAGGGTCCCTGGTGGAGCGGGCCTCACTGGCTGTCGGCTTGCAGCCAGAACATGCGTTGCAGCGGAACCCGCAGCAGCAGGCCGTCGGCCTGCACGAGGATGTCTGCCATGTGGCTTTGCCATCGCTGCCACGCGGGGTGCAGCGGCAGGGTGTCCATGGTGTGGTCCTTGCGGCGCACCAGGGTGGCGAACAACAGCAGCGATCCGGGTTCGAGATGGATCTCGTAGTGCAGCAAGCCGGCGTCCAGCAGCGCCGCGCGCATATCCGGCCACAAGGCATCGTGGCGGCGCCGGTACTCGACCTCACCGCCCGCTTTCAGGCGCAGGCAGAAAGCCACGGATTCGCTGCCCGGCAAAGGCCCCGGCGCCGGGCCGGACAGGTTGGGCGCTGTCATGGCGTGAACGGCGCGGGCGCGGAATTGCCTGGCTGAAATACGGCCACGCTGTTTCCCTGCGCCTTGGCCGACGCCACCAAGGCCGCAATCACCGACGTGGTGGCGGCGCCAATGGAGCCAGGGGTCCGGTTCTCGCCGCGGCCCTGGGCCAGTTCCACCAGGGCATGGATCGGGCCTTCGCAGTGGTAGCCCCAGGCACCGGGGTGGACGTCGAAGTTGCGGTGCGCACCATCGTGCCGGTACACGGCAGCGCGGTCGCGGTCCAGTTCCATCTCCAGAACGCCTTCGTTGCCGGTGACCAGCAAGCGGAGCAGGGCGCGCCGGCCTTCGGGCATCGCAGCGGCGCCACTGAGCGACATGACGGCACCGCCGCTGCAGGCTACGCTGGCGGCATTGCACACGTCGTTGCCATCGATGGTGACGTTGTGCGCACTGACGGCCCGGGCCTGCAGGCCGGTCAACCACAGCGCGAGTGCCACCGAATGCGACAGCTGGCCATAGGCAAAGCCGCCGCCGTGGGCTGGGTCCTGCCAGGTTTCGCGCGACGGCCGGAAGAAGCTGCTTTGCCAGCGCGCCAGGCCGACGCCGCCTTCAAACACCGCCCGCGTGCCCGACACGAAACTGCAGGCCACGTGTTCGATGCGCCCCACAATGCCGGCCAGAACCGCCTGGCGAACCTGCTCCACCCCTGGAAGATAGTGGTAGCCGTTGGCAAGCAACAGGTGGCGTCCTGCCGCCTGCGCTGCCGCCTCGAGTGCCCAGGCCTGCGCCGGGTCGAGTGTCATGGGCTTTTCGCACAACACATGGGCACCCGCTTCCAGTGCTGCCAGGCAGTGTTCATGGTGCCGTGCGTGGGGCGACGCAACCACCACGACCTGCGGCTTGCGTGCCAACAACTCGCAGTAGTCCTGCGAGGCGAAGCGGAACCCGAAGTGCGCACGAACGCGTTCCAGTGCTTCCGCGCCGAGGCGGCACACGCCATCCAGCACCACGTCGGAGCGCGCTGCCAGGGTGGGGATGTGGGACTGCGCGGCATACCAGCCGGCGCCGATGACGGCAGCCGTGATGGGGGTGTTGTTCATGGGGGGGTTCCGCGGCGTGAAGAGTGGTGAAGAAGCAGGGCCTGCATCGTCCCGCCCATTACCTGTTGCATGTCGGGCTCGGGGATGAAGTGGCAATGTGCGCGCACGATCTCCAGCGTCTGGCGGTAGGTCATGTAGCGCTGCGAAACCGGGTAGTCCGACCCCCAGCACAGCCGGCTGGCGCCGAAATGCTCGTACAGCGAACGGACGATGGTGTGCGTGGGGGCACACGGAAAATCCCAGCCCCTGTCCAGTGCATAACCGAAGCCGGACAACTTGACATGGATGTTGGGTGCTGCTGCCGTGTCAAGCAAGGCCCGCAGCCCGACGCTGTCCGGCGGCCGGGCCTGGACCCGTCCCAGATGGTGGATCAGGAACGGCGTGTCGGGGAAGCGGCAGGCCAGCGTGCGCACGGCGGGCAATTGGCGCGGCCCGCAGGCCAGGCTGACGACCAGCCGCAGCGCCTGCGCCTCGGCAAAAAAGTCCAGCCCATCGGGTGACAGCAGCCAGGCCGGATCGCTGTCCTCGTGCAGGTAGTGCGTGAATCCCGCTGGCGCATACTCACTTGCCACGGCGCGCAGGCGCTGTGCGGCACCGGGTGTGTGGTGGGTGGCCTCCCAGCGGCAATCGACCGCCGGGAACGCCAGCAGACGACCGCCCGAGCGGGCCGCACAAGCGGCCGTGTAGGCGTTGTTGTCGGGATTGTGCGTGATGCCGGCTGAGATCAGCACCGCCTGGGCGACACCGGCCTGGTCCATCTCCCACACCAGGCCATCGGCCGCGGCACGGGAGTGTGGATCGGGCACGGCCGGCTCGTAGGGCCAGTATTGCCAGGCGTGGCAGTGGGCGTCGATGATCACGCCACGAACTCCGTGGTCTCCAGGCCCCAGCTGACAGTCGGGTCCAGCGGCGGGACTGCGGCCACGAGCGCACGCGTGTAGGGGTGCTGCGGCGCATGGATGATGTTCTCCGGCTCGCCTTCCTCGACGATTTCGCCGTTGAACATCACGACGATCCGGTCGGCGATCTGGTAGGCGGTGGCGAGGTCGTGTGTCACGTACAGCAAGGACACCTGCTGCTCGGTCTTGAGGCGGTACAGGCTCTCGAGGATCGTGGCGCGAAGAGACGCGTCGACCATGGAGACCGGCTCGTCGGCGACGATCACGCGCGGCCGCAGCGAAAGCGCGCGCGCGATCATGATGCGCTGGCGCTGGCCACCGCTGAGCTGGTGCGGATAACGACCCAGCGTGTCGCCGGGTCGCAGGCCTACGGCCTCCAGGCACTGGCGGATGCGCGCGTAGGCCTCGTCCCTGGAGGCCACCAACCCGAAGCGCTGCAGCGGTAACAACAGGCTGCGGTCCACCTTGTAGAACGGGTTGTAGACGCTGTAGGGGTCCTGGAAAATGGCCTGTACCTCGCGCCGGTAGGCAGCAAAGGCCGTGCCGTCCAGCTGACCCAGGCGGTTCCCCTGGTACAGCACGGTTCCGGCCGTAGGCTGCAGCAGGCCCAGCAGCAACCGCGTCAGGGTGGTCTTGCCGCTGCCGCTTTCGCCGACGATGGCGGTGATGGAGGGTGTGTCTGGCAAGGACAGGGAAACGTCTCGCAGGGCCCATTGGGGCGTCTTGGAGCCTGGCGCGCCGAAGGCCACGCTGGCGGTGCGCACTTCCAGCAGGGCGCCCGTCATGGGGTGGTCCCTGCCTGGGCGGTGGCTGCAGTTGCCGCGCCGCCCACGCGCGCGAAGTGGCAGCGTACCCGGTGTGCATCGGACAACACGTCTTCGGCCGGCACCTCGCGCGAACATCGTTCTTCGGCCTTCGGGCACCGGGGATGGAACGCGCAGCCGGAAGGTGGGTTGACGATGGAGGGTGCCACGCCCGGAATGCCCCGGAACACCTTGCGCGTCGCAAAGCTCGGCAGGCTGGAAATCAGCATGCGCGTGTACGGATGGCGGGGGTTCGCGAAGATATCGCGTACCGGGGCGATCTCGACCAGGCGGCCCGCGTACATCACGCCCACGACGTGCGCGAACTGCGCCATCAGGCCCATGTCGTGGCCGACCAGGACGATGGCGGCGCCGATCTCCTTTTGCGCATGGATCAAGGTCTGCATGACCTGCTTCTGCACGATCACGTCCAGGGCGCTGGTGGGCTCGTCGGCCAGGATCACCTGCGGCGACAGGGCAATTGCGATGGCGATACAGACCCGCTGCTTCATGCCGCCGCTGAGCTGGTGCGGGTACTGGTCGGCCACTGTTTCGGGCAGGCCCACGCGTTGCAGCAGGCCGGCCACGTGCTGCAACCGTTGCGCCGGGTCGGGCTTCTGGCCATGGGCATCCAACAGATCATCGATCTGGGCCCGTACCGTGAGCACCGGATTGAGCGAGTTCATGGCGCCCTGTGGCACCAGCGCGATGCGCGAGAAACGCGCCTGGCGCATCTGCGCCGTGTTCATGGCCAGCAGGTTGTCGCCGGCCAGCCAGGCCTCTCCACCCCCAATACGACCGGGCGCCTTGATCAACTGCATCAAGGCCAGCACAGTGGTCGACTTGCCGGAGCCAGACTCGCCGACCAGGCCCAGCCGCATACCCCGGTTGAGCCTGAACGACACACCGTCGACCGCACGGGCCGGGCCCCTGGCCGTCGGGAACTCGACGTGCAGACCGCGTACGTCCAGCAGGGGCTGCTCCATCGCTGTCATGCCTCCACCCGCAGACGACGGTTCACCAGACGGTCCATGCCGGTGGAGGTCAGCAGCAGGGCGATAAAGATCAGCGCCATCATGGCGACCGGCGGCAGCCACCACCACCACAGGTTGCGCAGGATGGCGCCGTAGTACTGGGCCCAGAAAATCATCATGCCCAGGGTAAATTCATTCTGTGGCCCCAGGCCCAGCGCCTCCAGGCCGATGGTCGCCAGCATCGCGCTCGACACGGCGGTCACGAAGCTGGCAGCGATGTAGGGCAGCAGGTTGGGAAATATTTCGGTAAAGACCAGCTGCAGCCCGCCCATGCCGTTCAGGCGCGCGATATCCACATAGGGCCGTTCCCGCATGGAGAGGGTCTGGGCACGGATGGTGCGCGTCGGGTACATCCAGGCCAGTCCGGCGACGATCACCGCCATGAGAGCCACCGTCATGCTGCGCACGTTGGTGGCCACCAGCACCAGCACGGCAATGCCCGGGATGGTCATCACGACATCGGCAAGGGTGCGCACCACGGTGTCGGTCCAGCCGCCGAAATACCCGGCCAGCAGGCCCAGTATGCAACCCAGCCCCAGGCCCATGACACCCGCGAAGAGGCCGATCTTCAGGGTTTGTGGCGTCGCCAGCACCAAGGCCGCGAAAATGTCCCGCCCCTGCACATCGGTGCCCAGCCAGTGCTCGGCACCCGGGCGCTGGCGCGGCGGGGCGGCACCGATCTGTGCCAGCTCGGTGTTGATGACCAGCGGCCCCAGCATGGCAAACAGGCCTACCAGCAACAGCAGCAGCAAGCCGCTGGCCAGCATCGGCTCGCTCGCCATCGCCGCGCCGGCGCGGCGCCATGTCCCCGGCGTCTCGCGGCTCACGGCAACACCCCTGCGCGGGAGGATGCGCTGCAAGGCGGCCCGGGTCGGCACGGCGCCGTGGTCATTTGTTTTGCCGCCCGGGGCGGATGCGCGGATCGATCAGCGGGTAGAGCAGGTCCATCAGCAGCATGGTGAAGGCGATGGACACCGACAGCAGCAACACGATGCCCTGGATCACGAAATAGTCCTTGGCGTGGATCGCCTGGTACAGCCGGTAACCGATGCCGGGGTAGGCGAAGATGACCTCGACCAGGATGGCCCCGGACACGATATGGCTCAGGGTCAGGGCCAGGTGCGTGAGCTGCGGCAACAGGGCGTTGCGCAGGCCATAGGCCAGGAATACCCGGCGCGCCGAGAGGCCCTTGGCCTCGGCCAGCAGGATGTAGTCCTCGCCGCGCACGCTGATGACCATGCCGCGCATGGCGATGGCCCAGGTGCCAATGGACGCCAGGATGATGGACATGGCCGGAAGCACCGCATGCAGCGCCATGTACCCGACCGTGGCCCAGTTCCAGGCCGGTGTGAACCCGAAGGGATACCCCCCTGCCACTGGCAGCAGCGGGAACGACAGCGCAAAAGCAAACATCAGCAAGATGCCCAGGATGAAATACGGCACGGCCGACAGCAAGATCACCGGCACACCCAGCACGTGGACCCAGCGGCTGCTGCCTGGCCAGGCCAGAAGGCCACCCAGCAGGGTGCCGATGCTAAAACTCAACAGTGTGGCGGTTCCCAGCAAGGCCAGTGTCCAGGGCAGGCCGGCGCGCAACACGTCGGACACACGTTCCGGGTAGTTGGTCAGCGAATAGCCCCAATCGCCGCGTGCCACGTCGCTCAGGTAGTTCAGGTACTGGCGCCACAAGGGCTTGTCGAGACCGAACCGTTCACGGTAAGCCTTGACCATGGCCTGGATATCACCCACGTTGCCGCCGGAGGTCGCCGACAGTTGGCTCAGCTGTTGCTCGATCGGGTCTCCCGGCATGGCGCGCGGAATCAGAAAGTTGATCGTGATCGCGAGGAACGCGACCAGCAGGGTCATCCCGAGACGTTGACAGATATGGGCGAACAAGACGGCGGGCCCACTTAGACGGTCATTGCCCGGATGCCGTCCAGCGTCAGCCCCAGCCCGAAGCCGGGCTCGTTGCTGGGCACCACGTGTCCATCGCGCGGCGTCTGCATGCCGGGGGTCAGGCGCACCTCCTCCAGCGGAACGCCGGGCGCCGACGCCACGAAATACTCACCGATCGGGCTGTTGGGCACCGCAATGCCGAAATGCTGGCCATACGGTGTGTTGATGCCTGCATGCGGTACCACCGACAAGCCGGCACCTTCGGCGATGTGCGCGATCTTGAGGCAGCCGGTGAGCCCGCCGGCCCACGCGATGTCGGGCTGGAACAGATCCACGCTGCGGCGTGCAGCGGCATGCGAAAACGGGCCCAGGGTGTACCAGTGCTCTCCGCCCGCCAGCGTATCGGATGGCAGACGCCGCCGCAGCTCGGCCTGGCCGTCCAGGTCGTCGGGCATCAGGCAATCCTCGATCCAGCGCAGCTTGTACGGGCGCATTCGCTCGGCGAAGCGCACCGCGAAGTCCACGTTGAACGCCATCCAGCAATCCACCATGAGGTCTACCGCGTCGCCGACCAGGGCCCGCCTGGACGCGATGAATTCCTCGTTCAGGGCCAGCGCGCGCAGGCCGTCCGCAGGACCGTAGGGGCAGGCGAGCTTGGTGGCGACAAAACCCAGCTCCATCTGCCAGTCGGTGTCGTTGCCGGTGGCATAACACGCGATGCTGTCTCGGACCGGGCCGCCCAGGAGTTCGTACACCGGCCTGTGCAGCAGCTTGCCCTTGAGGTCCCACAGCGCGAGGTCCACCGCGCTGATGGCATACGGCGCAATGCCCCCGGCATAGGGCGAGGTGATACGGGTCATCATGTCCCACAGTTTGCCGGTGGCCATGCAGGGCTCGCCGACCAGCAGTGGCCCCAAGTGCTCGTTGATGATGTTGATCACCGGTGAGCCATACCGCGTCATGCCGAAACCCCAGCTGCCGTCGGTGGCGGTGACCAGGCATCCGACCGAGGGCCACTGCGGACGCCAGCTCGCGCGCAGCCGCTTGAAACGGGGGTAGCGCGACATCGGGTTGGCGACTTCGGCGTCGCTGGTCCATACCGGCCGGCGCGCCGGTGTGGTGGCGCCATCTCCTACCAGGTCGCTGCGAATCGCAAACGCTTCAATCGATTTGATCTTGAGCATCGGACGCTGCCGTCCATCAGCGCTTCTTGAGCCGCATCAACACCTGGTTGAATCCCTCCCACGGCAACGGCGCTGCAATATAGGGGGCCTGGGCGCTGGGATAGCCGGTCCAATAACTGCTGTTGAACACCACCACCTGCACCTCTTCGGCTAGCGTCAACTGCGGCAGCTCCGTGAGAACGATGCGCGTAGCGTCCTTGACCAGCTTCATGTACTCGGGGTCCTGCGGCGAGGGGCGGCTCGCTTCCATCTTGTTCAGCAGCGCGGTCAGTTCGGGGTTGCTGTAACGCGTCAACGCGCGAATGTTGGACTGTTTTTCGCCAGGTGCCGCCACGTACTTGGTGTGCATGTGTTCCAGTGTTTGCCAGGGGTCGTACAGGCTGCCGCAGTGGAAGCTGACTGCGGATTCGAAGTTGCCGGTGCTCATGGCGTCCCAGTACGCCGCATCCTGCATGGGGCGGAAAACGGTGTCGATGCCGGCGGCCTGCAACTGGCGCGCCAGTACCGGGCCGAGCGCGTCGCCGGACGGCGTCAGGATGGTGAGCGACCAGGGTTGCCCGTCGGGTTGGCGCCACCTGCCATCGGGGCCTTTCTTGTAGCCCTTGCCATTCAGCAGGGTCTCGGTCTTGCGCAGGTCCTGCTTGTCCACGGCGGCGGCACCGATCACATCCTGCATCTGCGCCGTGTAGGCCTTCAGGGTGCCATAGGATGAAAACGGCGCGCTGGCCTTGGGCATCGAGCCCTCGAACGCCAGGTTCACGAGCTGGTCGCGGTTCAGTGCGCTGTTGATGGCCTGGCGCACTTCTGTCACATTGAACGGCGCCTTCTGGTTGTTGAAGACCAGGCGCATTGTGCACCCGTTCGGACTGCCCCAGACCGGGCCGGAGGTGTTCCAGGATTGCAGACGCGGGTTGCGTGCCTTGGCGGCTTCAAAGTTGCCGACCGACAGGTTGCGGCCGATGTCGATCTCGTTGTTGGAATAAAGTTGCGGTAACGCTTCCACACTGGCCGGGCGGTAGATTACACGTTCGGGCGCCGGCAGGGCGGATGCCAGCTTGGCACCCACAGCCCACCACGAGGCGCGTCGATCGAATATCAGGCTGCCGGAATCCGCCTTGACAAGCTTGTAGGGCCCAGTACCGACCGGCCAACCCTTGGCGAGATCGAAGAAGCCGAAGGTGCGCGGATTCTGGTCTTTCCAGATATGTTGGGGCACCACGACGAAACGTGCTGCTTGGCCGGTAGCCAGAAAGTCGGACACCCAGCGCGGCCCGGGTTTGTTGAGCTTGATCTTGACGGTCAGTTTGTCTGGCGCCGTTTCCGAGGCCACCCATTCCTTGATGGCGCTGGACAGGATGATGTCCGGCGCTGCGGCGCGCAGCATGCCCAGCGTGAACACCACATCCTCGGAGGTGAACGGCTGGCCGTCGCTCCACAGCACGTTGTCGTGCAGCTTGATGGTGATCTCGGTGAAATCCTTGTTGTATTCGAAGCTGTTGGCCTGCCACGGAATGATCTTGTTGTCATTGTGATTGGTATAGAACAGCATCTCGTTGACGGTGTAATGCAGGCTGTTGCGCTGGTGCAGCAATACGCCGGCGTACGGGCTGAAGTTGGTCGGGGACGGAACCTGGTTGTAGAAGTCCCAGCCCTGGCTGATCAGGGTGCGGTCGCGTGGGACATCGGGCAGAGTCTGCGCCAGCGCGGCGCCAAAGGAGAACTGCGCCACCACGGCAAGTGCTGCGCAGCTGAAGCGGGTCATTGTCATAACTGTCTCCGTTTCGGAAGTCATGCCGCTCCGGCGGCCGGTAATGGGAAAGCGATGTTGTCAACACTGGATGTTAACGATCACATTTGACTGCATACGGGCCCTGGTCTAACCCCGTGTTTACCCTAGGTTGTCGGTTCTGGGCCGGCGACAGGGCGAACGGTACGATAGCCACACAACGAAAGGTGCGGGGATGGCCAAGAGTCCGGTTCGAATGAGCGACGTGGCGCGCCAGGCGGGCGTTTCCACCATGACCGTTTCGCGGGTGCTGAACCAGCCGGACACCGTGGCGCCACGCACACGAGAGCGCATCCTCGAAGCCATCGGCGCGCAAGGTTATGTGCCCAATGATGTCGCTGGCAGCCTGCGCGCACGGCGCGGGCGCGGCGTGGTGTGCATCGTGCCGCACATCGCCAACTCGGTTTTCAGCGACACGCTGCAAGGTCTCAACGATGCCCTGCGCCCGGCCGGCATGCACGTGATGCTGGGGACCTCGGGCTACGCCTCGAGCGAAGAAGCGCGGGTGCTGGACGAGTTCGTGCGCTTGCGTCCCGAGGCGGTGGTGTTGTGGGGCACGCGTCGGCATGCCAAGAGCCGGGCGCTGCTGCGGCGACTGGGCGTGCCGGTCATCGAAGTGTTCGACCTGGTGCCGGATCCGTTTGACCAGGTGATCGGGTTTTCAAATGAGCTCGCGATGCGCGACATGGTCAGCACACTGCTTGCCAGAGGCCGCAAACGCATCGCATTCGTGGGTAGCACCAACGAACGCGATGTCAGCAGCGCCCAGCGTGCCGACGGCTGGCGCATGGCCTTGCGCAATGCGGGGTTGGACGCCCAAGGGTTGATGTTCGAAGCGGAGGTCGGAACGGCGGGGGGCGAAGAGGTACTGCACAGGATCGTCAACGCGGGAGTTTCCTGCGATGCCGTGTGCTGCTCCAGCGACCTGTTGGCGGTCGGCATGCTCATCGAATGCCGCCGCATGGGCATCCGCGTTCCTGACCAGATGGCCATCGCGGGATTTGGCGACTACGCGTTGGCGCAGGCCTTCGATCCGCCGCTGAGCACCGTACGTCTTCCGCGCTATGCGATCGGCAAGGTAGCGGGAGAACAGGTGCTGCAGCGCATGACCGGGCAGCCGGTTAGGGAGCGGGTGATCGACCTGGGATACGAGGTCGTGCTACGCGCCAGCACCTGAAAGGCATGGTGGCGCAACACCGACATGTTTCGCTGTTGCCACCCGGCGCGTATGGCCGAATTGCCCGGCGAGTGCGTGCACACGGTCTTCGCCGCCGATCCAGGCCAAAGGGGTCTCTGCCGCAAACGTATCCGCGCGGCTCATTGCACCGCGCTGCGCAGGGTGTCGACCACCGGGCGGCGCAGGACATCGCGCAGGCCCCACCAACCCGCGGCCATGGCCAGCAAGGCACCGGCGAGCGCGCCGGCCAGGGGCACCACGGGCGACGCGGTCCATTCGAAGCCGAAAACGAACTTCGCCAGCCCCCAGCCCACCGCCATCGCCACCACGCTGGCCAGGAATCCGGCCAACAGGCCGACACCGGCCAGCTCGGCGCGCTGGACCTGGCGCAGCAGGCGACCCTGCGCGCCAATGGCCCGCATGATCGCAAACTCGCGCGCCCGCTCCTCTCGGGTGGCGGTGATGGCGGCAAACAGCACGACCAGGCCAGCGGCCAACGTGAAGCCGAACAGGAACTCGACCGCGCGAATCACCTGGTCCAGCACCCGCTGCACCTGTTGCAACGTGGCACTGACATCCACACTGGTGATGTTGGGAAAATCATGCACCAGCGCATTGTCAAAGCCGCGCGTCACTGGTGCCTTGAAGGCCGACATGTAGGTGGTCGGCAGGTCGGGCATGTGGTCCACCGGGTACATGGCATAGAAGTTGGCCCGCATCGATCCCCAGTCGACCTTGCGCACGGAGGTAATGCGGGCGTCGACCGGAATGCCGCCGACGTCAAAGCGCAGGCTGTCGCCGAGCTGTACTTTCAGCGTGGCGGCAATGCTTTCTTCGATGCTGATCGCACCGACCTCGCCAGCGGTCCATTTGCCGGCGATGATCTCGTTGTGCTGCGGTACGGTGGCGCCGTTGGAGAGATTGAACTCGCGGTCGACCATGCGTTTGGCCCGGTCGTCGGTGAAGTCATCCGGCGACAGGGTCTTGCCATTGATGGCCACCAGACGCCCCCGTATCATCGGGAACCAGTCGTAGCGGGTCACGCCGGCGTCCTGCAGGGCCTTGCGGAAAGCGTCGGCCTGGTCAGGCATCACGTTGATAACGAAGCGGTTGGGCGCGTCCGGGGGGGTGGCCTTGCGCCAGCTGCTGATCAGGTCGGTGCGCAGCAGCACCAGCAGCACCAGGGCCAGCAGGCCGACGGCCAGGGCGCTGACCTGCACCACGGCATAGGCGGGCCGGGCCGAGATCTGCCGGGTGGCCAGCACCAGCCAGCGCGGTGCCGTGGTCTCGTTGACGCTGCGCCGCAGCAGGTGCACCGCCAGCCAGCTCAGGCCGGCAAACACCAGCACCGCGGCGGCAAATCCCCCCACCGCAATGAGGCCCAGCAGGATGTCGCTGCTGGCTGCCAGCAGCAGCGCAGCGAAGCCGGCCACGCCGACACCCAGCACCGCCAGCGAGGCGGGCTTGAGGTTGCCCACATCTCGGCGGATCACGCGCAGCGGCGGCACCTGTGCCAGTTGCAGCACCGGCGGCAGACCGAATGCAAACAGCAAGGTCAGGCCCATGCCCAGGCCAAAGGCCACCGGCCACAGGCTCGCTCCCGGCAAGGCTGCCTCGACCAGGCCGGCCAGCAGCAGCACGAAGACATGGTGCACGGCAAAGCCGATCGC
>Ga0105046_10000273_pt1 | contig 67972 bp, 64 predicted proteins | sample MAT03_FD_78385 | JGI IMG/M metagenome (GOLD analysis project Ga0105046, IMG submission 78385) | Freshwater microbial communities from Lake Fryxell liftoff mats and glacier meltwater in Antarctica - MAT-03 (megahit assembly) | ecosystem: Environmental > Aquatic > Freshwater > Ice > Liftoff...
CCGGTCGACGGTGGGCGTATCCTGTACCGCGGGTCGGATATCGCGGTGCACGACGCGCGGGGGCGGCGTGGCCACGCGGCACGCATGCAGGTGGTGTTTCAGGACCCGAATGCGTCGATGAATCCGCGCATGACCGTACACGACATCGTCGCCGAGGGAATGGTCATCCACCAGCGCGAACTCGGCCTGGACGGCCCGGCCCGCACGGCACGGGTGCTCACGCTGCTGGGGCTTGTAGGCCTGGGCCGTGACCATCTGCACCGCTACCCGCATGAGATGTCGGGCGGGCAGCGCCAGCGGGTGTGCATCGCGCGTGCGCTGGCCTTGAAGCCCGAATGCCTGATCCTGGACGAACCGACCTCGGCGCTGGATGTGTCGGTGCAGGCGCAGGTGCTGAATCTGTTGCACGAGATGCAGCAGACCTTTGGCTTGACCTATGTGTTTGTCTCGCACGATCTCGCGGTGGTCCGGTATCTGTGTGACGACGTGGTGGTGTTGCGTGGCGGCAAGGTGGTGGAGGCGGGGCCCACCGAGCAGCTGTTCTCTGCGCCGCAGGATGAGTACACACGGGCGTTGATTGCGGCCATGCCGGAGGTGGACGCGTGTCTGGTGTAACTTGTCTGCCTGTGGGGCCTTCGTTCTCTCGCATGCCTGGTTGGTTGGCTCGCCGGGCAGGCCGGGGCGCTCGGCTCCGCGAATGTCCTCCGCCGGCCTGCGGCCAGCGCCCCCTTTGTTTCGCGGAGCCGACCGCCCCGGCCTCGCCGGCGGTGGGTGGGTTTGTGTGATTCTGGAGATTGCACAACTGCAGGTTCTGGCTGCGTAGGGCGAGGGCGAGCAGCTTATGCCACAGTAGGTGGCCGGCCGCCCACCAAGCAACGCACAATCACCGGCCAAGGACTGCGCCGTTCAAAGGCACAATGCATTTCGGGTTTCCTACACTCCACGTATTGACGCATGGCCAGCTTTGACCAACTCAAGGCGCTCATCAAGTCGCACATCAGTCGCGACGACGGTCAGTTCTTGTCCGTTGCAATGCAGCTGGCGGCGCATGAAGCGAAGCTGGGCCACGGCAAGCTGGCAGAAGCACAGATCACAAAGCACTCGTCCAGTCATGCCGGATCAACCCCAAGATCGGCACCCACATCTTGTTCTGACGAACACACGTCAAAGGCGCAGGCTTTCGGGCAATGTCTTCTATTCCGATTTGCTCATTGACGATACCGACCAGTTGGCCGCGCCAGACCAACCAGCGCACTTAAACAGCATTTGGGCACTTCTGTTGGCTGTAAGACGGCTGACCGGTGAATGCAGCGCGGTTAGAGCAATTGTAAGCCGCCGGTCTAGCGTGTGGACTCGACTCACAAGCGAAAGTCAAGGTCAAAGAGATCAGACGGATCACATGCGTGGTCTTGTAATTCCCCTTTTGGCTGACGACAAACTGATGCATGGGATCATCAGGAAGCGTTTGGAAAGTGCTGCGAAAGAAGCCGGCCGACCACGGGTCGATCCTTACATCGTCTTTTTTAATGGCGCGATCATGACCCTGCCCACCAGCGATGAAAAGCGCTCTGGGGACCGCGAGCAGCCTTTGAACGAGGCCCTGCGCGCACGTCTGCCGCGCCTGCTGGAAATGGGCGCGGTGGAAAGCAACGGCGGCCGCGGCAAGGGCGCGCGCTACCTGCTGGTGCGCCGGCTGTACGAGGCGCTGGGTGCCAAGGGTGTATACACCCGCAAGAAGGGCCTGGGCCGCGAGACCAACAAGGCGCTGCTGCTGCAGCACATTCAGCGCAACGCGGCGGCGGGTGCCCGCATGGCATAGTTCAAGCAAGTGCTGCCGGCCTTGGGACGTGGCCAAATTCAAGCGTTGATCCAGGAGCTGGCGAACGACGGGCAGGTTTGTCTGCTGGGCCGTACCAAAGCGGCGCGCTGGTACCCAGGCGCGCCCCAGACCACCTCTCGAACGGACGTTACTGAGGACCATTGAATTGCTTGAGTGGCAAGACCATGCAATCGATTAAGTGTTTATATATCAACCACTTGGGAGCATTGGATTGCGTAATTTGATTGCCGCAATCCCCATGTGCATGCAATTCGGCAGCGCCCGCCCATGAGCAACTTCGCTTTCCTGCAGCCTGAATGGCCGCTAGTCTACGAAGCCGCGCACCGGGCCGAGGCTTGCACCCACAGCGACCCCCGCGCCCTGTGCTTCTACGCACGGCGCGCACTAGAACTGGCAGTGGCCTGGCTGTACACCCATGAAAAGAGCTTCAAGCTGCCTTACCAGGACAACTTGAACGCGTTGTTGTATGAACCCTGCTTTCGCACCGGCGTGGGTGACGCCTTGTTCACCAAGGCCCGGCTCATCAATGACCTGGGCAACTTGGCGGCACACAGCACCACGAAGGTAGCTGCGACTGACGCGCTGTCAACCACGCGGGAGCTGTTCCACTTCGGCTATTGGCTGGCCTGTACCTCTGGCCGAATCGGGCGGCCCGAGCCGGGGCTGAGCTTCAGGGCCGAGTGGCTGCCCCGGCCGGCTGACCCCACAGCGCCGAAACAAACGAGCCAGATCGCCGAGCAGTTGCAGAAACTGGCCGCCCAACTGCATGAAAAGGACCAGAAGCTCGCAGACCTGCTGGCCAGCAAGGCAGCACTGGACACCGAACTGCAGCAACTGCGCGACGCGGTGGCCGCTGCCAAGAAGGTCAACTCCGCCCAGCCCGACACGCATGACTACTCTAAAGCCGAGACGCGCAGGGCCTTCATCGACCTGCTCCTGAAAGAGGCTGGCTGGGCGCTGGACCCGGCGAAGAACTTCGAGGTTGAGGTGGTGGGCATGCCCAACGCCGAGAACAAGGGTTTCGTCGACTATGAGTTTTGGGGTGACGATGGCAGGCCGCTGATGCTGGTGGAGGCCAAGCGCACCACCAAGAGTGCGACCGTCGGCCAGCAATAGTCCCAAGCTGTATGCCGGTTGCCTGGAGGCGATGTACGGGCAGCGGCCGGTCATCTTCTATTCCAACTGCTACGAGCACTGGATGTGGGACGACAGGATGTACCCACCCCGGGCCGCTCAGGGGTTCTACAAGAAGCAGGAACGGGAGCTGCTGGTGCAGCGCCGCAGCAGCCGCAAAGCCTTGGCCGATGCGGTGCCGAACACGCCGATCGTCGAGCGGTACTACCAGCAACGCGCCATTCGCCGCGTGGGTGCCAGCTTCGAGCTGGACATGGTCCGCTAGCCGCTGCTGGTGATGGCCACCGGTGCCGGCAAGACGCGCACCGTCATTGCCCTGGCCGATGTGTGGATGCGCGCCAACTGGGCCAAGCGCGTGTTGTTCCTCGCGGACCGGGTGGCCCTGGTCAACCAGGCGGTGAATGCCTTCAAGGCGCACTTGCCCGATTCGGCGCCGGTGAACCTGGTGACCGACAAGCACACCGAGGGCCGTGTGTACGTCTCGACCTACCCCACGATGATGGGGCTGATCGATGAGGCGTTTGATGGCCAGCGGCGCTTCGGCATGGGACATTTCGACCTGATCGTCATCGACGAAGCGCACCGTTCGGTCTACCAGAAGTACCGCGCCATCTTCGACTACTTCGACGCGCTGCTGGTGGGCCTGACAACCACGCCCAAGGACGAGATCGACAAGAACACCTATGGCCTGTTCGACCTGGAAACCGGTGTACCCACCGATGCCTACGGGTTGAAGGAAGCCGTGGCGGACGGGCACCTGGTGCCACCGGTGGCCATCTCGGTACCGCTGAAGTTCCAGCGGCAAGGCATCAAGTACGACGACTTGCCCGAGGACGAAAAGGAAGCCTGGGACGCCCTGGGCTGGAGCGAAGACGGTACGGTGCCGACCGAGGTGGACCCGGCAGAGCTGAACAAATGGCTCTTCAACATCGATACCGTCGACAGGGCGCTGGCGCTGTTGATGACCCAGGGCCAGAAAGTGGCCGGCGGTGACCGCCTGGGCAAGACCATCGCCTCCGCCAAGAACAGCGACCATGCGGACTTCATCGCCGATCGCTTCAACGTCAACCACCCGCAGTACAAGGGGCATTTCGCCCGGGTGGTGACCTACAAGACCGAATACGCACAGAGCATCATCGACGACTTTTCGGCCAAGGAAAAGATGCCGCACATCGCCGTGTCGGTGGACATGCTGGACACCGACATCGACGTGCCCGAGGTGGTGAACCTCGTCTTCTTCAAGGTGGTGCGGTCAAAGACCAAGTTCTGGCAGATGCTGGGGCGCGGCACGCTGCTTTGCAAAGACCTGTTCGGCCCGAGCGAGCACAAGCAGAACTTTTTCGTCGTCGACTTCTGCCAGAACCTGGAATTCTTCAGCCAAAACCCGGCCACGTCGGACGGAGCATCAAGCGAGACGCTGAGCAGCCGGTTTTTCAACGGGCGGCTGAAAATGATTGCCGAGCTGGATAAACGACAGAGGTAGGGCATGACTGCCCCGCTGTGGTCGTATGCCATGGCCGCCCACGCACGGCTTGCCCGGTTGCCGACAAGTGGCAAATGGCCCAACCACCAACCCAGTCCCACCGACCTGCACCCGCCAACCAAGACGGAGTGAGCCGTGTCAATCCCGCCGCAAGATCCGAGCCCCCAGCCCGAGCAGCTTCTCCTCGATCCGCTCATACCCCCGCTCGATCATGTTGGCGTTTTGTACCGTCGACTTGCCACTGGCACACAGCGCTGCACCGAGCAGCGCCATGCCGGCGCGGATGTCGGGCGAGGGCAGCGTGGTGGCGGTCAGCTGCGAGCGACCGCTGATCAGCACCCGGTGCGGGTCACACACCACGGCGTTGGCACCCATCGCAATCAGCCGGTCGACAAAATACAGCCGCGACTCGAACATCTTCTCGAAAAACAGCACGTTGCCAGTGACCTGCGTTGCCAGCGTGATCATGCAGCTCATCTGGTCGGTGGCGAACTGAGGCCAGGGGCCGTCGCCAATCACCGGTATCGAGCCATCGTGGTCGCGCGACACCCGCAGCTCCTGTTTGCCGGGCAGGAAGACATGGTCCTTGTGCAGTTCGATCTTAACGCCCAGTGTGCCGAACACGCGCCGTGTCATCCAATAGGCGTGCAGGTCGGTGCCCTCGACCTTGATCTCGCCCCCGGTGGCCGCTGCCAGCGCCAGGTAGGACGCGGCCTCCACGTGGTCGTGGCAGACCGTGTGCGTGGTGCCGTGCAGCGAGTCGACCCCCTCGATGGTCAGCAGGTTGGTACCGATGCCGCTGATGCGCGCACCCATGGCGTTGAGCATGTGGGCGAGGTCCTGCACATGGGGCTCGCAGGCGGCGTTGCGCATCAGCGTCTGGCCCCGGCTCACCACGGCCGCCATCAGTACGTGTTCGGTGCCGGTCACCGAAGGCTCGTCGAAGAACATCTCGGCGCCGGTCAGCGGCCCGTGCATGACGAAGTCGTAGTGATTGTCGATCGTGACCGTGGCGCCGAGCTTCTGCAGCCCGTAGAAGTGGGTGTCGAGCCGGCGCCGGCCGATCACGTCGCCACCGGGCGGGTACACGCGGGCCTTGCCCAGCCGGTGCAGCAGCGGCGCCACACACAGGATCGAGGTGCGCACCTTGTTGCACAGCGCGCGGCTGACTTCGCTGCCCTGCAGGCTGGCTACCTGGATGCTGACGCGCTCGCCGCTGCGCTCGACGCGCCCGCCGATCTCGACGATCAGCTCCAGCATGTGCCGCACATCGATGATGTCGGGCACGTTGTCGAGCACCATCTCCTGGTCGGTCAGGATGCAGGCCGCAATGATCGGCAGGATGGCGTTCTTGTTTCCGGAGGCACGTACCGTGCCGCGCAGCGGGACGCCGCCTTCAATTTCAAATGTGGACATGGTGTGGTGAGGCCTGGCGGGATGCCAGCGCGAAGGGGTTTTGCGAAAGTGGTTCGATCGATCGCTTGCGCAGACCGCCGGGGGCTGTCCCCTATGATGGCGGCCACGCACGCAGACCCCTATTGTTCCACTACGCACAGAAAGACTTCCCCGCCATGCGCATCGCCATCGGTGGTTTCCAGCATGAAACCAACACCTTCGCCCCCAGCAAGGCGCGTTACGAGGATTTTCAGCGCGACGGCGGCTGGCCCGGCCTGCGCCGTGGCGGCGAGATCCTCGACACCATGGTCGCGCGCAACCTGCCGATCGCCGGTTTCATCGAACAGATGAAGGGCACGCGCCACCAGCTGGTGCCGACCACCTGGGCCGCCACCGAGCCCTCGGCGCATGTCACCCAGGATGCCTACGAACGGATCGCCACGATGATCGTCGAGGGCATCCGGGATGCGCAGCCGGATGCGGTTTACCTCGATCTGCACGGTGCCATGGTGGCCGAGCACCAGGACGATGGCGAAGGCGAACTGCTGGAGCGGGTGCGCCGCATCGTCGGCCCTCAGACTCCGATCGTGGCCAGCCTGGATCTGCATGCCAACCTGACCGAGCGCATGCTGGCCTGCGCTGACACATTGGTCGCCTACCGCACCTACCCGCATGTCGACATGGCCGAAACCGGCGCGCGCGCTGCTTATCTCCTGGCCCGGCGCGCCGATGGCATGGCCCGCCCGTTGGTGGCTGCACGGCGCATCCCGTTCCTGATCCCGCTGTCGTCGCAGAGCACCGATCTGGAGCCGACGCGGTCGGTCTATACGGCACTCGCCGGGCTGGAGTCGCGCGACGTGCCCACCTTGTCTTTCACGCCGGGGTTTCCGGCCGCCGACTTCCCCGAATGCGGCCCGGTGGTGTTCGCGTATGGCACCACCGCCGGCCATGCCGAGGCGGCGGCCCATGCGCTGGCACTGCAAGTGCAGCAGCGCGAGGCCGCATTCGACTTGGAGGTGTTGTCGCCCGAAGCAGCGGTGCGCCAGGCGATGCAGCTGGCCGAGCGTGCCACCCGGCCAGTGGTGATCGCCGACACACAAGACAACCCTGGTGCCGGCGGCGACTCCGACACCACCGGCATGTTGCGTGCCTTGCTGGGCTGTGGCGCCCAACGTGCGGCGCTGGGCCTGATGGTCGACGCCGAGGCAGCCCGCGCGGCCCACACCGCCGGTGTGGGGCGCAGCATCACGCTGGCTTTGGGGGGCAAGTCCGGCGTCGCGGGTGACAGCCCGTTCACCGGCACCTTCCGGGTCGAAGCCTTGTCCGACGGTCGGGTGCAGTGCAACGGGCCGTTCTCGCGCGGTGCCAACATGGTGCTGGGGCCGAGCGCCTGTTTGTCGATCGAGGGCGTGCGCGTGGTCGTCGCCAGCCACAAGACGCAGCTGGCCGACCAGGCGCTGTACCGCTTTGTCGGCATCGAGCCCACCGCGCAGGCGATTCTGGTCAACAAGAGCTCGGTGCATTTCCGTGCCGACTTCACGCCGATCGCCCACCAGATCCTGGTGGCCGCAGCGCCCGGGCCGATGATCGCCGACCCGAGCCAGTTTCACTGGACGCGGCTCGCGCCCGGGATTCGCCTCAAGCCGATGGGGCGGGCGTTTCAGGCAAGTTGAAATTCGCCGGCTCGTAAGTTTTTGTCATCAAAGGCAAAATGGTTTCACACATGAGGAGTCCCGATGAGCAGCGTTTCAAAACTCATGGCAATGCCAACGTTTGACGAACTTTTTGTGCCTTTGCTTGCAGCGCTGCGGGGTTTGGGCGGGTCAGGTTCGATTGAAGAGATCTACGCCAAGACCGTCGAGCATGCTGGTCTATCGGAGGAAGTGCTTGCGCAGATGCATGACACCGAGAAAAGCAACATGACTGAGGTCGGATATCGGCTGGCTTGGGCGCGGACCTACTTGAAGAAATTTGGATTGTTGGAGAACTCCAGTCGTGGCGTATGGTCATTGACCGGCAAAGGGACTTCGACAGAGGACTTGGATCCGAGTGAGGTTGTTAGATTTGTTCGTGCTCTCGATAAAGTTGACCTCGCGAAGAAGGCTCCGCAAAAGGTCCAAGACGCGGAGATCGGCAGAGAGCTTCCAGAGGAAGAGCGCTGGAAAGACAAACTGAATGTTGTACTTACCCAGCGATTGAGTCCGCAGGGATTCGAACGATTAGTTCAGCGAATACTTCGAGAATCAGGCTTTGTGGCGGTTGAAGTAACTGGGCGAACCGGGGATGGCGGCATTGATGGCAAAGGAATTGCTCGAATCAACGGATTCATGAGTTTTCACGTCCTCTTTCAGTGCAAGCGCTACAAAGGCGCAGTCGGCTCGGCTGAGATTCGTGACTTCCGGGGCGCCATGGTGGGGCGAGCAGACAAGGGCCTGTTCATCACGACGGGTACTTTTACGCCAGCAGCTGTCAAGGAAGCAACCCGTGACGGGGCTCCGCCGATTGACTTGGTTGACGGGGATGAACTTGCGGAAAAGCTGAAGGAACTATCTTTAGGTGTCACAACAGAGTTGGTGCCACGTATTTTGGTCAACGCAGACTGGTTTGTTGCCTTGGCAGACGGGGTCTGATGGTTGTTGCCAAAGCCGTTGATCGGTCAGGCGCTCGGTGCCGACTTCAAGGAGCGATCAGGGGCAATCGCGGAAAGTAGCTGCGGTAGCGCGCTGCGTCCCGGGTCAGCAACTGCAGGTTTTCCACCAGTGCGTGGGCGCCAATGTAGGAGTCTGGCATGGGGGAGGTCTTGACTCCTTTGCCCATGCGATAGACCTTGAACGCCTGACCGGCCAGAAAATGCGCATCCCAGGGCAGCGGTCGGCGAACCAGCGGCAGTCCTGCGAGTGCCGATTCCAGGTCGGCAGCCCGTTCGAAGCGTGGGCTGACTTCGGCCAGAACGTCGATCAGGACGCAGCTGTCGACCAGTGTCCCCTGCGGTTTCGGCAATCGGACATAGCGGGCATCTGCCTCGCGCACCTGCCCCGGCGCAACCGGCGCCATCGCTCAACCGCGCAGGAAGGCGATGAACTCGTCGGTGCCCATCCCCTTGAATTGCGTGGCATTGGCACTGCCGCGGACCCGCTCGAACGCGGAACGCAGCGACTTGGGCGCGCCCACCACCGAGCGGATCACGACATCGCCATTGGCACGCAGCTCGAATGCGACTTCGCTATGGGGATGCAACCCGGCCTGTGCGCGGATGGACTGCGGGATCGTGACCTGGCCTTTGCTGGTGATGCGCATTTTTCTTACCTGCGGCGGTAAGAATCTTACTGCCACGCGGGGGCGCTGGCAAGTTGACCCCAGCCGGCGCAGCCACCCCGGCCGCCGCCAGTGCCGCAACGCCGTCGACTTTGCGCCGAACACCCGGTAGGCAACCACCGTGTATCCGATGATCACTGGCAGCACGACGACCACACCCAGGAAGTTGACCCCCAGGGCTTCGGGAGCGCTGGCGGCCTGCCACAGGCTGAGACGGTCCACCACCCACCACCGGAACAGGCTGTAGGCCAGGCCGTGGAACGCCAGCAGGAAGATGCCGACCGTGCAGGCGAAAGGCACTTCCACGCCATGGCGGAGATGCGTTCGCTGACCATCGGGGTGGGATGCGCCATCGGAAGGGCCACCAGCAGCACCCCCACGCCCAGCACCAGCCAGGTTTCGTTGGCGTCCGAGAACGGGCCCCGATGCTGCCCACCATGGCGTCCTTCTGCGCAGAGTCGGGTCAACGTTGCAGCAGCGTGCCGACGCCCGGGTCCCAATGGGTCATGAGTTCGATGAAACTGTGCCGGGTGTGGAGGATCGCCCGTACATCCTCGGGCGCCTGGAAATACGCGCATCTGCCCAGCCGTCCGGTTGATGCCCCAGCGGCTGCCCCTCTCGCTGAAGTGCATCACAAAGCGCTGCTTCAGGCACGGGAGGTTCATGGCGGCACCTGTTTGCAGGGATGGAAGATGCGTCGCGTGCAGCCGGCACAGATGCCGGCATCCAGGCGACGGTACAGCGTGTCGAACACCGCGTCGCCCAGCTGAAAAAAGTTCTCGGCGCCGATGTCGTCGAAGGCGCCGCAGCGCCGCAGCATCTGCATGGGTTCGGCCTTGAGATTGAACAGGTACAAGGCCCCGCCCATGGCGCGGCGGCGCCGCGCTTCCTGGCCCAGCAGGTGGGCGCCTGCGAGGTCGACGAAGTTGATGCCCGACGCCACCAGTAGCACATGCCGGTGCGCCGGGTTGCGGGCGTCGATGGCCTGCAACGCATCCTGGAGATGGGTCACCGCGCCAAAGTAGATCGAGCCGTTGAGGCGCACGATCTTGAGTTGCGGGCAGTCGGGCAGGCCGGTGTCGGTGCTGAACCCCAGGATGTGCTGCGGGTCGGCCGGCTTGACGTCCTCCAGCGGGGGGCGCGAGGTGCGGTTCAGGTAGAGCATCAGCGACAGCAGCACGCCAATGTAGATCGCGAACTCCAGGTTTAGCGTCAGCGTGGCGACGAACGTCGCTATCAGCACGCCGGACTCGGCGCGGCTGGCCCGGAAGATCTCGGCAATCTGCCTGCGGTCCACCAGACCCCAGGCCACCACGAACAGAATGCCCGCCATGGCCGCCAGTGGCAGGTAGGCCGCCAGCGGCGCCAGGAACAGCATGATCAGCAGCAGGAACACGGCCGACAGGATGGCGGCAATCGGCGTGCGTGCCCCGGAATCAAAGTTGAGCCCGCTGCGGTTGAACGAGCCGCTGCTGGCGTAACCCGAAAAGAATGCGCCGGCCAGGTTGGACAAGCCCTGGCCGATGAACTCCTGGTTGCCATCGATACGCTGGCCACTCTTGAGCGCCAGCGAGCGCGAGATCGACACCGCCTCGGTGAGCGCCAACACCGCCACGGCCATGGCAATCGGCACCAGCTTCTGGATCGTCTCGCCCGACAGGTCCGGATGCGAGAGCGGCGGCAGCCCGATCTGCAGCGCGCCGATGCTCGCTATCCGGGTGAGTGCGGTGCCGAATAGCTGATTCAGCAATGCCGCCAGCAGGCTGCCCGCCAGCAGGCCGGCGATCATGTGCGGAAACCGGGGCCACCAGCGTCGGCACGCCACGCTTCCAGCCACTGTCACCAGGGCCACCGCGGTGACGTACGGGTTGACCAGCGCCAACTGGTGCATCAGCGCATCGAGCACCTGCCAGACCGACGCGCCGCGCGGGACGGAGATGCCGAGGAAATTGCGTATCTGGCTGGCTGCTATCAGCACCGCTGCGCCGGTCGTGAAGCCCACCACCACCGTGTGCGACACGAAGTTGACCAGCGTGCCCATGCGCAGCAGCCCCAGCAGCAACTGGAATCCCCCGACCATCAGCGTCAGTGTCAGTACCAGCGCCACATACTCGGAGCTGCCCACCGGTGCCAGCGGGCTGATGGTGGCGAACACCACGATCGAGATGGCGGTGGTCGGGCCCGACACCAGATGCCAGGACGAGCCCCAAAGCGCCGCCACGATCGCCGGCAACATGGCTGCGTACAGGCCGTACTCGGGCGGCATGCCCGCGATCGTGGCAAATGCCACCCCCTGGGGCACCAGCACCATGGCGCCGGCGAGCCCGGCGATCGCGTCGGCGCGCGTCGTCTGGCGGTTGACCATCGGCCACCAGCGCAGGAAGGGCAGCAGCCGCAACCACCAGGCCGGATCGGTCGACCCGGCGGCCGGTTGCACGGGAGGCGTGGGGGACGACACCGGTTCCGCAGGGCTCAGGTGCCGGCGTCAGGCCAGCAGGTCGTTCAGCACGCGCGCGATCACCTGGGTGGCACGGCGCAGGTCTTCGAGCTCCAGTCGTTCATCGGCCCGCTTGGCATGCGACTCCAGCACCGTGCGGGGCCCGGCCCCATAGATCACGCCGGGGATGCCAGCCTCGCAGAACAACCGCACATCGGTATACAGCGGCGTGCCCAGCGCCGGGATCGGCTCGCCGAACACCTGCTCGCCGTGTTTCTGGATCGCCTGCACCAGCGGCGCATTGCCCGGCAGCGGGCGCATCGCATTCGCCAGCAGGATGCGCCGGATGTCGACCGTCACGCCGGCGCGCGAGGCCGCCGCGTCCTGGATGATCTGGCGCAGCAGGGCTTCGACTTCTGCCGGGTTCTCCTCGGGGATCATGCGCCGGTCGAGCTTGAAGCTGACGCGCCCGGGCACCACATTGGTATTGGTGCCGCCCTCGATCAGCCCGACATTGAGGTAGGGGTGGGTGATGCCTGCCACCTGCGAGCGGATGGACTTGTACAGCGTGTTCTGGGCATACAGCGCATTCAGGATCGCCACTGCCGCCTGCATCGCGTCGACGCCTGAATCAGGGATGGCGGCGTGCGCCATCTTGCCGTGCACGGTCACCTCCATCTGCAGGCAGCCGTTGTGCGCGGTGATCACCTGGTAGCTGAAGCCGGCAGCGATCATCAGGTCAGGATGGATGATGTTGTGCCGGAGCAGCCAGGCCGGGCCGACTTCGCCGCCGAACTCCTCGTCGTAGGTGAACAGCAGCTCGACCGCGCCTTTGGTGGGCCGGGCCACCGCCTCCAGGGCCCGCAACGCGAACGTGTAGGTGGAGAAGTCGCACTTGCTCACAGCCGCCGCACGGCCGTAGATGCGACCGTTGTCGATGGTGCCGCCATACGGGTCGCGGGTCCAGCCTTCGCCCGGGGGGACCACATCGCCGTGGGCATTGAGCAAGACCGTGCGTCCGGGGCCGTAATTGCGCCGCACGACGAGGTTGGTCACCGACGCCATGCCGCAGGCGCGCACTTCGGCCTCGGGTATCGGGTGCCGCTCGGCCGTCAGGCCCATGCCCTCCAGCAGCACGGCGGTGCGTTCGGCATGGGGCGCGTTGTTGCCCGGCGGGGTATCGGTAGGCACCCGGATCAGCTCCTGGAGGAAGCGGATCTGCTCGTCAAAGTGGGCGTCGATCCAGGCGTCGAGTTGGGCGTAGGGCGGGGTCATGGGGGTCAGGCCGTTGCGGCGAGTTGGTCGAGCAGGTGGGAGAAGGCGTCCACGGCGAGCTGCATGTCGTCGCTGGTGGTCGATTCGAGCGGGTTGTGGCTGATACCGGCGTTCTGGCCACGCACGAACAGCATGGCCTGGGGCATGACCTCATGCAGCTTCATGGCGTCGTGGCCGGCGCCGCTGGGCATGCAGTGCACGGGCACACCGAGCGCGTCGACGGCTTGCTCCCAGCGGGCCTGCCATTGCGGGTGGCTGGGTGCGGCCGCGGCGCGCATGGTTTCCTCCAGGGTGTAGCGGACCTGTCGGCGCTCGCACACCGCCTGCAGCGTGGCCAGGACGTCGGCCTCCAGCGCATCGCGCCGGGCGTCGGTAGGCGCACGCATGTCGAGCGAGAAAACGCAGCGCCCCGGCACGACGTTGATCGAGCCGTTGGGCACCTGCAGCTGCCCCACCGTGGCAACCGAGTCGCCGTCCTGCAGGGCGCGCTGCTCGGCGGCCAGCAGCACCTCGGCGGCGGCCGCCGCAGCGTCGCTGCGCCGGCCCATCGGAGTGGTGCCGGCGTGGCAGGCGGTACCGGTGAGCTCGACCAGATAACGCACACTGCCGTTGATGGCGCTCACCACGCCCAGTGGCAGGTCCAGTTCGTGCAGCACGGGGCCTTGCTCGATGTGCACCTCGACGAAGCCCAGGTAATTCTGCGGGTTGCGGCGCAATGCGGGGATGTCCTCGACGCGCAGGCCGGCATGCTGCATGGCGGCGCGCATCGTGATGCCGTCGGCATCGCGCTGCTCCAGCCATACATCCTTGAATTGCCCGATCAGCGCACCGGAGCCCACGAAGGTGGCCTTGTAGCGCTGTCCTTCCTCTTCGGCAAAGGCCACCACCTCGATGGCGAGCGGCAGGCGTCGGCCGGCCTGGTGCAGCAACTGCACGCTGGCCATCGGCACGAAGATACCGAGCCGGCCATCGAACTTGCCGCCATTGCGCACCGTGTCGTAGTGGCTGCCGGTCAACAGGGCCTGTGCCCCGGCCTGCGCGCCGTGGTAGCGACCGACCACGTTGCCGACCGCATCGATCGCCACCTCGTCGAAACCGCATGCGTGCATCCGGGCCATGATCTCCGCGGCGCAGGCCCGGTGCGCATCGGTGAGGTAGGTCACGGTCAACTGGCCGCGCTCGGCATAACCCGGGTCGCTGTGCACGCTGAGCGCCTCATGCCAGTCCCAGACCTGGTTGCCCAGCGCCGGGGTGCTGCCGAACTTGTCGTTCAGCCGGATCTCGACGATGCGGTGGATATTGCGCAGGGACTCCTGCAGTTCGTACTGCGGGTGGTTGTGCAGCCGGCGCTCGAAGCTGGCCAGTATTTCGCGCTTGCTCAAACCCGTTGCGCGCGCACCGCGCACTGCCAGGATGAACGGAAATCCGAAGCGCGCCCGGTAGGCTGCATTGAGTTCGGCGATCTGCGCCAGCTCGAGGGGGGTGCACTGGGTCAGGCCGGCCGTGCTCTGCTCGTGATTCGACTCTGCGGTGAGCGTGTTGCTGGCCATGGCCTTTCCCGCCAGCTCGGGGTGCGCACAGATCAGCGCCACCTGGGCCTCGTGGCTGGCGGCGCCGAGCACCTGCACCATGCAGTGCTTGAGGTGGGCCAGCGAGCGGAACGGCCGCTGCTGCAAGGCCTGCTGCGCGATCCAGGGCGAGTGTTCATGCAGCCCGTCCAGCAGGCGCGCGGCCTCGTCGGGCGCAGCGGCATTGAGTTGGGTGAGGGTCAACGCCATGGCATCAGGCTCCTGCAACAAAAGGGTGTACCTGGCGCCAGTGGCGCGCGATGTCCAGCCGCCGGCAGATCCAGACCTGCGGATGGCCCTGCACGTAGTCCAGGAACTTCTGCAGCGACCGCATGCGCCCGGGCCGTCCGAGCAGCCGGCAGTGCATGCCGATGCTCAGCATCTTGGGTGCGTTGGCGCCCTGCGGGTCGCCCTCGGCATACAACACGTCGAAGGCGTCGCGCAGATAGGTGAAGAAGTCGTCGCCGTGTGCAAACCCCTGGGCCGATGAGAAACGCATGTCGTTGGTATCCATCGAGTACGGCACGATCAGTTGCGGCACCACGCTGCCGTCGGTCTTGCGCACCTGCATCCAGAACGGCAGGTCGTCGCCATAGTAGTCGCTGTCGTACTCGAAGCCACCGTAGTCCGCCACCAGCCGGTGCGTGTGGGGGCTGTCCCGCCCGGTGTACCAGCCCAGCGCACGCGCGCCGGTGAGTTCGGTGATGATGTCCATGCCGATGCGCATGTGCTCGCGCTCGGTGGCTTCGTCGATGTTCTGGTAGTTGATCCAGCGCCAGCCATGGCAGGCGATCTCGTGGCCCAGTTCAACGAAGGCCGCGGTGAGCTCGAGGTGGCGTTGCAGTGCCATGCTGACACCGAAGACGGTCAGCGGCAGCTTGCGGCGCTCGAATTCGCGCAGGATGCGCCACACCCCGGCGCGCGAGCCGTATTCGTAGATGCTTTCCATGCTCATGTGCCGGGCCGCAAACGCTGCCGGGTTGAACATCTCCGACAGGAACTGTTCCGAGGCCGGGTCGCCGTGCAGCACAGCGCTCTCGCCGCCCTCTTCGTAGTTCAGCACGAACTGCAGCGCCACGCGAGCCCCGCCGGGCCATTGGGCATGGGGCACCTGACGGCCGTAGCCCATCAGGTCGCGCGGATAGGGCAGGGTGCTGTTGTAGGCAGGCGGCGGGACAGGCATGGGCAATTTCTCAGGACAAGGCAGTGGATACATCGTTCGTGGGAACGCGGCGGGCGAAGGAAAGGCTTTCCTCGACATGCTTCAGGTGCTCGGACATGAGGCGGGCCGCCAGCGCGCCGTCGCGGGCGGCCAGCGCGCGGACGATCTCGCCGTGTTCGTCGCTGGAGTGCTCGGCGCCGCGGGGTGTCTGGTACATGAGCGTGATGAGTGCGCAGCGTGCGATCAGCTGCCCGAGCATCTGGGCCAGCACCTCGTTGCCCATGAGCTCGGCCATGCGCACGTGGAATTCGCCCAGCAGCTCGGTGCGCCCGGGCGCATCTTCCTGGGAGATGGCGCGGCGTTCGTGCGCGATGTGCTCGCGCAACACGCGGATCCGGGCCGGCGTGGCCTGGTGGGCGAAGCTGCGTGCCATCTCGCACTCCAGCATGCGGCGCACGGCGAACACCTGGCGCGCCTCGTCGACCGACGGCGCCGCCACAAAGGCGCCGCGTGCCGGCTCGAGCGTCACCAGCTGGTGCTGCGACAACTGCAACAAGGCCTGGCGCACCAGCGTGCGCGAGACACCGAAGTGGTCGGCCAGTTTCTGTTCTGCCAGTTTGCTGCCCGGCAACAGGCGATGCTCGACGATGGCCTTGGTCAGGGCTGAGACGATCGTGCTGGTGGAAGAAACATCCATTGCGTGATGTTAGCGTGGCACCCAAAAAGTGTATACACTTTTGTCCTGAAAACTTCGTGGTCAAGGAGCACCCCATGGGTTTGAGCACACATGTCCTGGACACCATGCATGGCGGTCCTGCGGCCGGCATGGCCGTGGAGTTGCACACCATGGCGGGCGGGCAGCCCACGCTGGGGAAGCGATTTGTACTGGACGCCGATGGCCGCCACCCGGGTGGGCTGGTCATCGATGCCAGCAACCTGACCCGTGGCAATTACCGGTTGGTGTTCGATGTGGCGCCTTATTTTCACGCGCGCGGCGTGGTGCTGCCCGAGCCGAACTTCCTCGATCGGGTGGCGCTGGATTTCGGCATTGCGCACCCGCAAGAGCACTACCATGTGCCGCTGTTGGTGAGCCCGTGGAGCTACTCCACCTACCGTGGCTCCTGATCGCTGGCCCGTGGTGGTGCTAGAGCTGGCCCTCGGTCAACGTGTCGAGCTGGAACTTGCCGCTTTTATCCCACAACCAGACATCGGTATAGGTGACCTTGCCCATGCGCGTCGGCGCCGGGAACGGCGCCGCAGCACGGACCGTGCGCACGATCTCGGCCATCACCTCTGGCGCATGGTGGGGCGCACGGCGCCAGCTGATGGCCGTGATCTGGCCCTGGCGGTCGATATCCACATCCAGCACGCCGATGGCGAAGAGCTGCGGTTGCAGCATGCCCTTGTAGATGCGTGCTGCATTGGCTGCATACAGGTGGGTGGCGGCGTCGCGCCGGTAGGCCAGCGCGGTCAGAGCGTGGGAGACGTTCGATGAGGCAAAGGGGGGTGTCACGGTCGCTGGCGGTCGCGCCGCGACCGGAGGCGGCAAGGCCGGTACCGGGGATGTCATCGCCGGTGCGGGGGCGGGAGCGGGCGTTGGCGTCGGGGCTGGCGGCGACGGTCGCCGTGCGCTGCAGGCCACCAGCACCACGGCGGTGGTGGCACAGGCCAGGGTCAGGAGGACCCGGTGGTTCACGATCGGCATGGCTGTTTCCTCGGGGTCGTTGGTGTTGGACCGGAACCTGCGTCAGGCGCCCAATGCCTCTACTGTGCCGCACAATCAGGCGCATCCAGCCTTGCGCATGCGCCCAGGAAGGTAAATATTCATGAATCTGTCTGAGCAGGCCCTGGCCCGCCTGGCGCAGGAGCCAGCGGTCTGGGTGACGGTGCAGGCAACCCAGGGATCGGTGCCGCGCGATGCCGGAACCTGGATGGCGGTGTTTGCGCAAGGCATCCTGGGCACCATCGGGGGAGGACGGGTCGAGTTCGAGGCCATTCTGGAGGCGCGCCGGCGCCTGGCCCCGGGTGCCGGTGGCGACCCGGTGCTGCGTTATCCGCTGGGCCCCGCCCTGGGCCAGTGCTGCGGCGGCGTGATGCACTTGCACTTCGAGCCGGTTGGCGCTGCCGACGTGCCGCCATTGCGCGATCGCCTGGTGGCCGTGCGCGCGCCAGTGGCCCTGTTTGGCGGCGGGCATGTCGGCCAGGCGCTGGTGGACGTGTTGGTGCGCCTGCCATTCCGGTTGGCCTGGATCGACAGCCGGGACGGGATCTTCCCGCCGCTAGTGCCTGAGCATGTGGTGTGCGAGCACTCGGACCCTGTGCACCGGGCAGTCGACAGCCTCACGCCACGCAGCGCGGTGTTGGTGATGAGTTTCAGCCATGCCGAAGATCTGGACGTCGTGGCGCAGTGTCTGCGGCGACAACGCGCCGCGGCAGACCTGGCCAGCATCGGGCTGATCGGCAGTGCCACCAAATGGGCCACCTTTCGCCACCGTCTGCAGCAGCGCGGGTTCAGCGCCGCTGAGCTGGGCCAGGTGCGCTGCCCGATCGGCCTGCCGGGCATTGCTGGCAAGGAGCCCGCAGTGATTGCTGTTGCCGTCGCAGCGCAGTTGTTGCAAGACCGCACTGTTTGATACCCTCCCCTACAAAGGACACCGCGGATGGAAGCGTATTTTCTGGACTGGGCCAACCTGCTGCTGCGCTGGGTGCATGTCATTACCGCGATTGCCTGGATCGGCTCGTCCTTCTATTTTGTTTTTCTGGACAGCAGCCTGGTCAAGCCTGCATCGAAGGAGCTGCAGGACCAAGGCGTCGGCGGCGAGCTGTGGGCGGTACACGGCGGCGGCTTCTACAACCCCCAGAAATACACGGTGGCGCCGCGCGTGGTGCCCGAGAACCTGCACTGGTTCTATTGGGAGGCTTACAGCACCTGGCTCAGCGGTTTCGCATTGTTCGCCGTTTCCTACCTCTGGAGCGCCAACACCTACCTGATCGACAAGTCGGTGATGGATTGGTCCAGCAGCGCTGCGATCGCGGTGGCCCTGGCCTTCCTGGTGGTGTTCTGGGTCCTGTACGACCTGATTTGCCGGGTGTTCGGCCGGCTGCGCAACGGCGATGCCGTCGTGGGTGCACTGGTCTTCCTCGTGGTCTGCTTGGCCGCCTGGCTGGCCTGCCACTGGTTCGCCGGGCGGGCCGCCTTTCTGCTGGTGGGAGCCATGATGGGTACCGCGATGAGCGCTAATGTGTTCTTCTGGATCATTCCCGGCCAGCGCACCACCGTACAGGCCTTGCGTGAGGGCCAGCCGGTGGATCCTGTTCACGGTATCCGTGCCAAGCAGCGCAGCGTGCACAACACTTATTTCACGCTGCCGGTGCTGTTTGCCATGCTCAGCAACCACTACAGCTTCACCTACACGCATCCGCAGAACTGGCTCATACTGATTCTCATGATGCTGGCCGGCGCGCTGATCCGCCAGTTCTTCGTCATGCGCCACGGCTTCAAGCTTGGGCGCAACGGCCATCCCTGGCCTTACGCGCTGGTCGGCGTCATCATGATCGTGGGTATGATTGTCTGGGTGCGCCCGGCGCCGCGTGCCGCAGCCGCCAGCGCGCCTGGCGCGGTGGCGGCTTCATCCGTGCCGTCCGCCGCGCAGGTTCAGCAGGTGGTTGCGCAACGCTGCCTGATGTGCCATGGCGCTGAAGTCCAGATGAAGAACGTGCGCCTGGATTCGGTCGATCACCTGCGCCAGCATGCCCAGGGCATCTACCAGCAGGTGGTGGTCACCCGGGTGATGCCGATGAACAATTCCACCCAGATCACCGATGCCGAGCGCGCGCTGATCGGCCGCTGGTTCCTGGCCGGCGCCAAGCTGCCCTGAGGCTGGGTTCTTGCCGTGCCCTCCCAACTTTCTTGACCTGGATCAAGTCCAGCTAGGCGCTCCGACGTGGTCAGCGCCGGGGAGAGGATAATCAAACGTCGCCGCTTCCTGCGCCCACCCATGCTTGGTTTCCTTGTCCGCCTTGTCGGCGCATTGCCGGTTGGCCGCAAATTGCTGCTGATCTACCTGCTGGATCTCAGCGCGGTTATCTATATCTCCGGGATCCTGATCCACGAGAAGTACATTGCCATCGATTTCGCGCGCAAGGAAGTGGCCGGCAACTTGTACATCGGCCATATCCGTGATGCACTGGCCACCCTGCCGGTGCCGCTGGGCGCAGACCCCGTGGCGCCGCCCACTGAGGCCGTGCGCCAGCAGTTGCAGGCGGCCGATGCGGTGTTGCTGCGCGCGCAGGCCGAACTGGGCGCGGGAATGGACAGCGCCGAGAACAACGCCATCTTGCGCAAGGCCGCTGCAGACGCCATGGTCCGGCTGGACTTGCCGCGGTTCCAGGCGGTGCAGGATGCCAGCCGTGCACTGATCACCCGGGTGGGCAACCAGTCCAACCTGATCCTGGACCCGGATCTTGACAGTTACTACACCATGTCGCTGCTGCTGTTGCGATTCCCCGAGCTGCAGGAAGTGCTGGCACGCATCACCAGCCTGAATGCCGAGTTTGCGCGCAGCGATGGCGCCCGGCAGGCGGCCCTGCTCACGCCGGCGCTGCTGCTGGAAGGGCGGCTGGATGCCACCGTGAAGTCTCTCCAGTCCGACTATGCGGAGGCCCTGTCGGCCGGCCCGCCGTCGCTGCGCCAGAATCTGACGCCGGTGTTTGCGTCGGTTTCCACAGCGCTGGCGCAGTTCCGTACCCAGACCAGCTCCCGGGGCTCGGCTGCTGGCGCGACGCAGGTGCAGGCGCTGGCGGATCTGCATGCGAACACCATGCAACAGGTTCTGCTGGCCTGGCAGCAGACCGGCACCAGTCTGGACCTGCTGCTGCAGAGCCGCGTCACCCTCCTGCTGCAGCGCATGTGGCTGCATCTGGGCACGGCCACGGCTCTGCTGCTGGTGATCCTGGGCGCCGTGTACTTCATCGCACGTCAGATCTCCAGGCCCCTGCATGCACTGGCGGACGTGGCAGACGAGGTCAGCCGCTCGGGCGACTATTCCGTGCGGGCCAGCCACCACAGCGAGGACGAAATCGGCACCCTGGTGCGCGCCTTCAACAGCATGCTCGACCAGTTGGACCGGGACCGGGCGCAGCGCGAGGAGGTGGCCGCCACCGAGCGGGCGCAGCAGGCCCAGCGCGCCTTGCTGGAGTCATTCCCGACGCCGTTGATCGTCACCTCCATTCCGGACCATCAGGTGCTGCATGCCAATGGGCCAGCGCAGTCCTGGCTCGGTGGACGTGACCAGGACCCCTGGAGCACGGCCCTGCAGCCACCCGTACGCGCCCACTATTTCCAGCGCATAGGCGACGAGGGCTCGGTGGACGGATTCGAGGTCCAGTGGCAGACCGGCGTCGACGCCAGTGGCATGCCAATCCGGCGCTGGGCCCTGCTGTCGGGCCGGCGTCTGTCCTACCGGGGTCAGAACGCCCTGCTGACGACCTTCACGCCGATCGGCCAGATCAAGTCCCTGCAGCAGCGCCTGCAGCTGTGGGCCAAGGTGTTCGAGGCATCCTCCGAGTCGATCGCGATCTTCGGCTTTGACCGCCAACTGCTCACTGCCAACCTGGCCTTTGTCAAGTCGTTCGGGTGGGAGCTGGGTGACGTGGTCGGACGGTCCCCGGATTTCCTGTATTCGGATCGCCATGAGCCAGCGTTCTACGAAGCGCTCTGGCAGGCCACGGTCATCCGGGGTTCCTGGCAGGGCGATGTATGGCTGCGGCGCAAAGACGGCAGCGAGTACCCGGCTTGGATGGTCGCCAATGCGGTACGCGACAGCGCCGGGCATATCACCCACTTCGTGACCTCGTGTGTGGACATGACGGAGCACAAGGCCAGCGAGGCGCGTATCCAGCACCTGGCCCACCATGACGTGTTGACCGACCTGCCCAACCGGTCCCTGTGCACGCAGCGGCTGACGATGGCCATCGAGCAGGCTGGGCGCAACCAGACGCTGGTAGCGGTGGTCTTCATCGATCTAGACCGCTTCAAGAACATCAACGACTCCATGGGCCACCACGTCGGGGACGCGCTGCTGCGCTCGGTGTCCAAGCGCCTGCTGCAGGCAGTGCGGGCCGGTGATACGGTGAGCCGGCTGGGTGGCGATGAATTCGTGGTGGTGCTGCAGGGCAGCCGCAGCCGTGAGGAGATCATGCGCGTCGTGTCGGAGCGCATCGTGACCCTGATCCGCCAGCCGCACACGGTCGAAGGGGTGGAGCTGCATGTGTCGTGCAGCGCCGGCATTGCGGTCTACCCGCATGATGGCCGCGACATCGACCACCTCATGCGGCATGCCGACGCCGCCATGTACCACGCCAAGGCCGGCGGGCGCAACAACGCGATGTTCTTCACGCCCGAGTTTCATGCGCAGGCGCAGGAGCGTCTGGCGATCGAGATCGCGCTGCGCCAGGTGGTGCAGCGCGGCGAGCTGCGCCTGTACTACCAGCCACGCATCGCGGCAGACAGTGGGGATGTGCTGGGGGTCGAGGCGCTGGTGCGATGGCAGCACCCGGAGTGGGGCCTGGTGCCGCCGGACCGATTCATTGCGATTGCCGAGGAAACCGGCCAGATCGCCGCCCTGGGCGACTGGATTCTCGACGAGGCGTGTCGCCAGCATGCACACTGGCAGGCTGTCGGCACGGGCCGGATCCCGGTGTCGGTGAATGTCTCCAGCATCCAGTTGCGCGACGGCGCATTGCCGGTGCGGCTGGCCGAGATCCTGGCCCGCCACGGTGTCACAGCACAGGCGATCGAACTTGAACTGACCGAGAGCTTCCTGATGGAGAATGCCATTGCCACGGTTGGCACCCTGGAAAAGCTCAAGGCGATCGGCGTCACCTTGTCGATCGATGACTTCGGCACCGGTTACTCCAGCCTGAACTACCTACACCAGTTCCCGATCGACAAGCTCAAGATCGACCAGAGTTTCGTGCGCGACATGCTCGACGACCCGGCCGATCTGGCGATCACCCGGGCCATCATCGGCTTGGGCCATACCCTGGGTCTGCGCGTGGTTGCCGAAGGCGTGGAACACCAGGAAGAGGCCGATATCCTGGGGCAGGCCGGCTGCGACGAATTGCAGGGTTACTTCTTTGCCAGGCCGATGCCCGCCGACGCCCTGCAGCGCTGGCTGGAGGGGCGTCGGATTGCCGTTGCGCCAGCGCCGCTGGAGCGGCCCTCGCGTCGGCGCGTACCGGTGGTGGCGGGCCAGGGTGCGGGCACGCGCCACGAGTGACTGCCGAGGCCGACTTTCGCCTCTGGCCACTTGCCAGGCTGGCTCCGATCTGGTGGGTATCGGGCCCGCGCTCGGTCGTGGTCGTCAGTGCCGTGTCAGCGCGAGTTGCCGCGCCAGACCGGCGGGAATGGCCCGCGTCAGCGACTGGTACATGGGGTGGTGGGTGTTGACCAGGCCCGGTGTCACCAGGTGGCCGCGTGCGTCGATCACCTCGTCGGCGGTCTGTGGCAGCACGTCCGCCGCGCCCATCGCCTCCATGCGCTGGCCACGAATGAAGATGCTGGCGTTGCGCAGTTCGCGCCCCTGCGCCGGCTGCGGGTGGTTGAACGTGGCGATACAGTCGGCATTGCGGATCAGCAGGGTGCGCATGGTGTGGCTCGGGGCAGCGGTAGAGGCGGCACAATGGAGCGAGGAGACGACGCACACCATGTCCGGCACCCATACTATCCCGCAAGCCGCGGCGCAGCCGCGCGCCTTTCTGGAATATCTCTACCAGGCTGCCGTTACCAGGGCGCTGCCGCTGCACTCGCTGGGCGCCTTTTTGCCCGCGCCGCCCGATCCTGCTTCCGGTGGCCGCACGCTGGTGCTGGGCGCCGGCAAGGCAGGCGGCGCCATGGCGCAGGCGGTCGAAGCCCTCTGGCCGGCCGGCCATGCGCTGCAAGGGCTGGTGGTCACGCGCTACCACCATATTCCACCCCGCCCGCCCGGGCTGGCGCAGCGCATCGAGGTGGTCGAGGCCGCGCACCCGGTGCCCGATGCCGCCGGCCAGGCGGCTGCACAGCGCATGCTGGCCATGGTCCGTGCCCTGCAGCCACAGGACCTCGTGCTGTGCCTGGTGTCGGGCGGTGCCTCGGCCCTGCTGACCTTGCCGATCGAGGCCTTGACCCTGGCACAGAAGCAGGCCCTCAACCAGGCCCTGCTGGCCAGCGGCGCCAGCATCTCCGAGATGAATTGCGTGCGCAAGCACCTCTCGCGCATCAAGGGCGGGCGGCTGGCAGCGGCCTGCGCACCGGCGCGGGTGGTTACGCTGGCCATCAGCGATGTGCCGGGTGATGACGTCGGCACCATCGGCAGCGGGCCCACGGTGCCCGATACCACCACCTGTGCGCAGGCATTGGCGGTATTGCGGCGCTATCGGATCGACTTGCCAGAGCCAGTAGTCGCCGCGCTGCAGGCCGGCGCGCTGGAGACGCCCAAACCCGGCGACTCCGTTTTTGAAGGGCACAGCGTACATCTGGTGGCCACCCCACAGCAAAGCCTCGAGGCTGCCGCCGAGGCTGCGCGTGCGGCCGGTTTGGCAGTGCATATTCTGGGCGACGATCTGGAGGGTGAATCGCGCGAGGTCGGCAAGGTCCATGCGGCGCTGGCCCGCGCCGTGGCGCGGCGCGGACAGCCGTTTGCGCGCCCCTGCGTGATCCTGAGCGGTGGCGAGACCACCGTCACCGTACGCCCCCAGCCGGCGGGAGCCCCGCGCGGGCGCGGGGGTCGGGCGGGCGAGTTCTGCCTGGGCCTGGCCCAGGCGCTGCAGGGCCAGCCAGGGGTGTACGCGCTGGCGGCGGACACCGATGGCATCGACGGCAGCGAGGACAACGCCGGCGCTTTCGTGGCCCCGGACACCCTGCAGCGCGCCCATGCGCAGGGCTTGGCCATCACCCGGTTTCTGGACCGCAACGACGCTTACGGCTATTTCCATGCCCTGGGCGACCTGGTCACCACCGGGCCGACCCACACCAATGTGAACGACTTCCGGGCGATTCTGGTTTTATAGCAGCCGCTTGGCGTGTGTTTGATGTTTCTCAAAGCGGGGCGCATCAAAGCTTGGCACATTCGAGCCATGTTGACTGCGCAGTTTGCCGATTCATCCGCCGAAAGCGTTGTCTGTGCTCAGGGAGAGGTCGTGCTGCGCCGGGGTGTCATGCCCGCGTGGGTGACTTATGTCGACTCCGGGCGCGTCGCTCTCGGCTTGATGGAAGGTCCGGTGCTGGCCCATCAGTTGGGCTCGGTGCAGGGGCCCTTGTGGTTGGAGGCGACTTGCGCGGTACTGGGCCTGCCCAGCGCCGTTGACGCCGTCGCTGAAACCGAAGTGCGGGTGCGGCGCCTGCCGCTACCGGCATTTCGCAGCTGGCTTACCAGCCTGCCGGTCTCCGCTCGGGGAGTGCTGCACGATGTGGCGATGGCCCATCGGCAGCAAACCGAGCTGGCCGTCAGCCGCCTGGCCAAGGACGCCGAGGCGCGTTGCGCCGAGTGGCTGCTGGCGCATGCCCAGACCAGTGCCCAGGGCGTGGTGGCCGTGCTGCTGAACCAGCGCAAGCGCCTGATCGCAGCCCAGCTGGGCATCGCACCCGAGACCCTCTCACGGGTTCTTCGCCATTTGCGCGAGCGCAGCCTGATCAGCGGCTCCGGCCGGGTGGTCCACCTGGTGGACCCGGGGGGATTGCGGTCACTGGCCGGCGTCTGATTTTTGGCACTGGTGCTTGCCGGGTGCGTCCCGGAGTCTGCGAATCTGCAGCGCAATCGGCGTCGTTGGAGATGTGATTGACGACGGCACCCGTCGGCGGTCGCGCAAGCGGCTTGAGCGCGCGCAACAGGTTCTCGGCGGTGGCCGGTGCGGCCAGTTGTACGGGCTTGCGGTCGTCCGGCCGGGTGGACGCCACGGCGGCACGCAGCGCCTCGAACACGCTGATCGCCAGCATGAACGGCGGCTCGCCCACCGCCTTGCTACCAAACACGTTGTCTTCGCGGTTGGCCTCGGGCCACAGGTCGACCCGGAAGTGCTCCGGTATGTCGCCCGTGGCCGGAATCTTGTAAGTGCTGGGTGCGTGGGTGGACAGCCGTCCCTGGTCGTCCCAGACCAGTTGCTCGGTGGTCAGCCAGCCCATGCCTTGCACGAACCCGCCTTCGATCTGGCCGATGTCGATCGCCGGGTTGATGGAGCGACCGACGTCATGCAGGATGTCCACCTTGAGCACGCGGCTCTCGCCGGTGAGGGTGTCGATCGCCACTTCGGTGCAGGCCGCACCATAGGCAAAGTAGTAGAACGGGCGGCCGGTGAGGGTGGTCTTGTCGTAGTGGATCTTGGGTGTGCGATAGAAGCCGTCGCTCCACAGCTGGATGCGGTTGGCATAGGCCGCCTTCACCACCTCGTCAAAGCTGCGCGTGCTGCGCGGCGAGAGCACCTGGCCGCCGGCAAACTGCACGGCGCCAGCGCCGCAATGGTCCAGGCCGGCAACGAACTGCGCCAGGTTGTCGCGCACATGGCGCGCCGCATACTGCGCGGCACGGCCGTTGAGGTCGGTGCCAGCCGATGCGGCGGTGGCCGATGCATTGGGAATCTTGCTGGTGTCGCTGGCAGTGGCCAGCACCCGCTCGAAGGCGATGCCCAGCTCGTCGGCCACGATCTGGGCCACCTTGGTATTCAGGCCCTGGCCCATTTCGGTGCCGCCGTGGTTGACCTGCACACTGCCATCGGTATACACATGCACCAGTGCGCCGGCCTGGTTGAACAGCGTGGCAGTGAACGAGATACCGAACTTGACCGGCGTGAGCGCCAGCCCGCGCCGGATCACCGGGCTGGTGGTGTTCCAGTGGGCGATTTCGGCCTGCCGCTCCTGGTAGCGCGCGGTCAGTGCCAGGCGCGTAATCAGCGGGTCGAGGATGTTGTCTTCGACCTGCATCAGGTAGTGCGTGACGTTGCGCGAGTCGACGCCATACAGGTTGCGCCGTCGTACCTCCAGCGGGTCCAGGCCGAGTGCCCGCGCCACGTCGCCCATCAGCGCCTCGATCAGTATCACGCCCTGCGGCCCGCCAAAGCCGCGAAATGCGGTGTGGCTCTGGGTGTTTGTCTTGCAGCGGTAGGAGGCGATGTCGACGTCGGCCAGAAAATAGGCGTTGTCGGTGTGGAACACGGCCCGGTCGGCCACTGGCCCGCTGAGGTCGGCGCTGAAGCCGCAATTGGCCGCCATCAACAGCTGCAAGCCTTGCAGCAGACCGTCGTCATCGAAGCCCACGGTGTACTGGTACCAGAAGGGGTGGCGTTTGCCGGTGACCATGAAGTCATCGTCGCGGTCCATGCGCAGCTTCACCGGCCGCTGCAGCTTGTGCGCAGCAACCGCAGCCCACACCGCCATGTGGCCGGCCTGGGTCTCCTTGCCACCGAATCCGCCGCCCATGCGCCGGCACTCGACGCGCACGGCGTGGTTGTCCAGGCCCAGCGCATGGGCCACCCAATGCTGGACTTCGCCCGGGTGCTGGGTGCTCGAATGCACCAGCCACTGGTTCTGTTCCAGCGGCACCACGTAGGCGATCTGGCCCTCCAGATAAAAGTGCTCCTGACCACCCACTTCCAGTGTGCCGCTGAGCCGGTGTGGCGCTCGTCCGAGCGCCGCTGCCGCATCGCCGCGGCGCACATGCACCGGCGGCAACACGAAGCTGCTGGCGGCCAAGGCATCCTGCGGGGTCAGGATGGCCGGCAGTGCGTCGATGTCCGCACGCACCTTGCGCGCGGCGCGCCGTGCCTGCATGACGCTGTCGGCCACCACCAGGCCGAGCACCTGCCCGACATGCTGCACGGTGGTCGTTGCGAATACCGGTTCATCGCCCGCAAAGGCCGCCAGCATCGGGTCGCCGGGAATGTCGCGTGTTAATACGACGTCGCGTACGCCGGGCATGGCCAGAGCGACGCTGGCATCGATGCCACGCAGGTGGCCATGGGCTAGCGGCGAGAGGATCGGCGCCGCGTACAGCGTACCGCGCAGCACCGGCATGTCGTCCACATAGGTTGCACCGCCAGCCACCTGGGCGCGCGCGCTTTCATGCGGGCGCGACACACCGGCCGCCGACGTGGCCCGGGCATCGGTCGCAACCGGCAGTTGTGCCTTCATGCCAGCGCTCCAAGGGTCGTCCAGGTTTCGAGGTTGATGTCCTGCACGCCCTGGCTTTCCAGCCACAGGCGCTGCAGCAGGTTGCCCAGCACCTCGGTGCGGTAGCCGGCGCTGGCGCGCATGTCCGAGATCGGCTGGAATTCGGCGCGCAGCACCTCGGCTGCGCTGCGGACGGTGTCGGCTGACCAGGGCTGGCCGGCAAGCGCAGCTTCGGTGCGCCGGGCGCGCACCGGTGTGGCCGCCACCCCACCCACGCCGACGGAGGCCGACACCACCCTCCGGTGTGCCAGCTGCAGTCGCACCGCCAGGCAGACGGCCGAGATGTCGTCGTCGAAGCGCTTGGAAATCTTGTAGACGCGCAGGAACTCGGTGCCTTCGCTGGCGTTGCGCACCGGCAGCGGCACCTTGATCCAGGCCAGTACCTCGTCGGGTGCCATCACGTTTTGCCGGTAGCCGATATAAAGCGCCTCCAGCGGCATTTCGCGGTGGCCGCCTCGGCGCATCAGCACCACGCTGGCGCCCAGCGCGATCAGCAGCGGCATGGAGTCGCCGATCGGCGAACCGTTGGCCACATTTCCGCCCAGCGTGCCGGAATTGCGCACCGGCAGGCCCGCAAAGCGGCTCGCGAAACCATGCAGGTGGGGGCGGGCCGCCTCCAGCGCAGCAAAGGCATCGGCGAGTGGAACCGCCGCGCCGATCGCCAGATGGTTCGGGTAGTGCTCGATGCGCCGCAGCTCGGCCACCCGGGTCAGGTCCAGCACCTGTGCAAACTGCCGGTGCTGCTTGGTCACCCACAGTCCGACGTCGGTGCAGCCAGCCACCAGCTGGGCCTGCGGATGGCGGGCGCGCTGGTCCAGCAGGTCGGCCAGCGAGCGGGGCGCCAAGTAGTCTGCGTTGCCGTCGGCATCGGATGGCGCTGCTGCCAGGGCCTGCAGTTGTCGCAGCAGGGCCGGCTCGCCCACCGACACCCGCGGCAATTCGGCCATGCGCTGGGCGGCGTCGATGATCGGCCGGTAGCCGGTGCAGCGGCACAGGTTGCCGGACAGGTCTTCGCGCGCCCGGGCGCGGCTGACCGGCTTTCCCTGGCAGACATGGTTCTGGTACATGCCGAACAGGCTCATCACGAAACCGGGGGTGCAGAAGCCGCATTGCGAGCCGTGGCACTGCACCATCGCCTCCTGGGCCGGATGCAGGGCACCATCGGGGCCTGCAAGGTCTTCGACGGTCCACAGTGCCAGGCCGTCGACCGCGTGGGCCAGCCGTATGCAGCTGTTGACGGCGCGGTAGTGCATGCCGTCGGCGGTGGCTTCGCCGAGCACTACGGTACAGGCGCCGCAGTCGCCCTCGCCGCAACCTTCCTTGGTGCCGGTGCAGGCCAGATCGTCGCGCAGCAGGTCGAGCAGCGTGCGGTCGGGGGGAACGCCCTGCAGCGTGACGGTCTCGCCCCGTCGGACGAATCGGATTTCCTGGGACTTCATGCCGTGTGTCCTTGCATCGGTGGCTGCTTTCGTGTGCTAGGGTAAAACACATATTCTCGGCCCGCCACACACGCTAGCATAGGGGTGCAATGTCCATGCCGGTATGAGAGACCCCACCATCCTAGACAACATCGACCTCCAATGGGTCAGGGTACGGCTTACCGTGTGGACCGAACCTAGCGTTTCGCGACCGCGTGAAATCAGTGGCATCAAATTTGCTTGAGCCCCCCTCAGCTTACCTACAACGCTGCATGACCACCCCCCGACTGCACCTGTCCGGCATCACCAAGCGTTATCCGGCCGTGGTGGCCAACAGCGACGTTTCGCTGACCGTCATGCCCGGCCAGACCCATGCCGTGCTGGGCGAAAACGGCGCTGGCAAGTCCACGTTGATGAAGATCATCTACGGCTCGGTCAAGCCCGATGCCGGCAGCGTGATGTTCAACGGCGCAGCGGTGCATATCCGCAATCCGCAGGAAGCCCGGGCCATGGGCATCAGCATGGTGTTCCAGCATTTCAGCCTGTTCGACACCATCACTGTGGCCGAAAACGTCTGGCTGGGCTTGTCCAAGACACTCACGCTCGACGAAGTCACCCACAGCATCATCGGCAAGGCCCAGGAGTACGGCCTGGACATCGACCCGGCGCGCCCGGTACACACCCTGAGCGTGGGCGAGATGCAGCGGGTCGAGATCATCCGTGCGCTGCTGACCAATCCCCAACTGCTGATCCTGGACGAACCTACCTCGGTGCTCACGCCGCAGGCCGTCGAGAAGCTCTTCGTGGTGCTCCGAAAGCTGGCCTCCGAAGGCTGCAGCATCCTCTACATCAGCCACAAGCTGCACGAGATCCGCGCGCTGTGCACCGCTTGCACCGTTCTGCGCGGCGGCAAGGTCACCGGTGTTTGCAACCCAGCCGAAGAATCCAACGCCTCGCTGTCGCGCCTCATGATTGGCGCCGAGCCGCCCCAACTGACCCACCGGGCCCAGCAGCCCGGGGCGGCGGTGCTGCAGGTGCGGGCCTTGAGCCTGCCGCGCGCGGACCAATTCGGCGTGGACCTGAACGACATCGCCCTCGATGTGCGCGCCGGCGAGGTCGTCGGCATCGCTGGCGTGTCGGGCAATGGCCAGCGTGAGCTGCTCTATGCCCTGTCGGGCGAGGATTGCCGCGCCCCGGCGGGTAGCATCCGGCTGGGGGATACCGATGTGTCGGGCGCACATCCAGGCCAGCGGCGCAAGCGCGGTCTGCATTTCGTGCCCGAGGAGCGGCTGGGCCGCGGTGCCGTACCCACCCTGGGGCTGGCGCACAACCTGCTGCTCACGCGCAACGAGGCGCTGTCGGCCGGCAGCGGCTGGATCCGGTTGGCCACCCTGCAGGCGCAGGCGGCTGGGATCATCCGGCGCTTCAATGTCAAGGCCGGTGGCCCGAACGCCCCGGCCCGCTCGCTGTCGGGCGGCAACCTGCAGAAATTCATCGTCGGGCGCGAGATCGACGCCCGGCCCCGGCTGCTGATCCTCTCGCAGCCGACCTGGGGCGTCGATGTGGGCGCTGCGGCCCAGATCCGCGGCGAAATCCTGGCCCTGCGCGACCAGGGCTGCGCGGTGCTGGTGGTGAGCGAGGAACTCGACGAACTGTTCGAGCTTAGCGACCGCCTGCATGTGATCGCCAAAGGCCAATTGTCGCCATCGCTGCCGGTGGCCGAGGCAACGATCGAGCGCATCGGCGAATGGATGAGCGGCCTATGGCACGAAGATGTGCAGGCCCGGCTGGCGCGCGGCGCGGAGCCCTCGCATGCTTAAACTCGAAGCGCGCCCCCAGCCCTCGCCGTTCTGGAGCTACGGCTCACCGATCCTGGCCCTGGCGGTCACGGTCGTGATCGGCGTCATGCTCTTCGCGGCACTCGGCAAGGACCCGCTGCGCGGCCTCGAGATGTTTTTCTGGCAGCCGATCCGCAACGGGTACGCGTTGGGCGAACTGATGGTCAAGGCCACGCCGTTGCTCATCATCGCGCTCGGCCTGGCGGTGTGTTTCCGCTCCAACGTCTGGAATATCGGTGCCGAGGGGCAGTACATCCTCGGTGCCATCTGTGCCGGCGGTGTGGCGCTGCTCGCCGACAAGGGCACCGGCGGCTGGATCGTGGTGCCGGTGGTGCTGGCTGGCGTGGTGGGCGGCATGGCCTGGGCCGGGCTCACGGCGCTGCTGCGCGACCGCTTCAACGCCAACGAGATCCTGGTCAGCCTGATGCTGGTCTATGTAGCGGTACAACTGCTGAGCTACCTGGTCGGTGGCCCCTGGAAGGACCCGCAGGGCTTCAACTTCCCGCAGACCCGGACCTTCGAGGCGGCCACCCGCATACCGCGCTTGTTCGAGGGCTCGCGCATGAGCATCGGCGTGGTGCTGGCGGTGCTGGGTGTGGGTGCCGTGTGGATCTTCCTGTTTCGCATGCGGGCGGGTTTTGCACAGCAGGTCGGTGGCCTGGCGCCGGCCGCTGCGCGGTACGCCGGCTACTCGTCGCGCCAGGCCTTGTGGACGGCGCTGCTGATCTCCGGCGGTGCGGCCGGCCTGGCTGGCGCACTGGAGGTGGCCGGCCCGATCGGCCAGCTCACGGCGTATGTGCCGGCCGGTTATGGCTTCGCGGCGATCATCGTGGCCTATGTGGGTCGGCTGCATCCGGTGGGCATGGTGTTCTCGGCCATCCTCATGAGCATGTTCTACATCGGCGGCGAAATGGCGCAGTCGCGTATGGGCCTGACCAAATCCCTCACGGGGGTGTTCCAGGGCCTGTTGCTGTTCAGCCTGCTGGCGTGCGACACCCTGGTCAACTACCGGTTGCGTTTCGTCCGCACGGGAGGCGCTTGATGGAATCGTATGCGCTGCTGATCGCCGCCACCCTGAACGCCGGTACCGTGCTGGCGCTGGCCTCGCTGGGCCTGCTGATCAACGAGAAGGTGGGCATCGTCAACCTGGGTGCTGAGGGCATGATGTTGTGCGCTGCCATTGCCGGGTTCGCCACCGTGGTGCATACCGGCAACGACTGGCTCGGGTTCGGCGCCGGTATGGCGGTCGGCGCTGTCCTGGCAGCCCTGTTCGGGCTGCTGGTGATCTGGCTCAACACCAACCAGTACGCCACCGGACTGGCACTGACACTGTTCGGCACCGGATTTTCGGCCTTCGTGGGCACCGGTTATGTGCAGGCCAAGATCCCGGAGCGCGCCAATTTCGCGATTCCGGGCCTGGCCGACATCCCGCTGCTCGGGCCGGCATTGTTTCGCCACCACCCTCTGGTCTATGCGACCGTGCTGATCGCGCTGGCCCTGATCTGGTTCATGTATCGCACCCGCAGCGGGCTGGTCATGCGCAGCGTCGGCGAAAGCCCGGAGTCGGCCCACGCCCTAGGCTACCCGGTGCGCATGATCCGTCTGCTGGCCGTGGTGGCGGGCGGCGCGCTGTGCGGGTTGGCGGGCGCGTATCTGTCGGTCATCTACACACCGCTGTGGGTCGAGGGCATGGTGTCGGGCAGTGGCTGGATTGCGCTGGCGTTGACCACCTTCGCCACCTGGCGCCCGGCCCGCGTGCTGCTGGGTGCCTACCTGTTCGGTGGCGTGACCATGCTGCAGTTCCACCTGCAGGGCATCGGGGTCGATATTCCCAGCCAGTTCCTCACGATGCTGCCTTACCTGGCCACGATCGTGGTGCTGGCCCTGATCTCCCGCAACCCCCAGTGGATCCGGATCAACATGCCGGCGTCGATCGGCAAACCCTTTTATCCCGGCTCATAATGAGCGTTTTTTTCCAACCAACCGACTTGAGGACCCCCATGACAGACATGAACAAACGATCCCTTCTCCAAGTTGCCGCACTGTCGGCCATCGCGGCCGCCGTGCTGGTGGGCTGTGGCAAGAAGGAAGAGGCCAAGCCCGCCGCAGCCGCATCGGCGCCTGCGGTGGCCGCGCCGGCGCCACCCAAGCCCGAGCCCCTCAAGATCGCGTTCGCGTATGTCGGCCCGGTGGGCGATGGTGGCTGGACATTCGCCCACGACACGGCGCGCAAGGCGGTCGAAAAGGAATTCGGCGACAAGGTGGTGACGTCTTTTGTCGAGAACGTGCCCGAGTCGGCCGATGCCGAGCGCGTGATCCGCGACATGGCCAGCCAAGGCAACAAGCTGATCTTCGGCACCACCTTTGGTTATATGGAGCCCATGCTCAAGGTGGCGGCTGACAACACCGGCGTGAAGTTCGAACATGCCACCGGCTACAAGCAGGCCGACAACATGCGCACCTACGACAGCCGCACGTATGAAGGTGCCTACATGGCTGGCGTGATCGCCGGCAAGATGACCAAGACCAACACGCTGGGCATCGTGGCCTCGATACCGATCCCCGAAGTGATCCGCAACATCAACAGCTTTACGCTCGGCGCGCAGTCGAGCAACCCGAAGATCAAGACCAAGGTGGTGTGGGTCAACTCGTGGTTCAGCCCCCCCAAGGAAACCGAAGCCGCCACGGCGCTGATCAATGGCGGCGCCGACGTACTGTTCCAGAATACCGATTCGCCCGCCGTGCTCAAGACGGCCCAGGAAAAAGGCAAGCGCGCCTTTGGCTGGGACTCTGACATGACGGCCTATGGTCCCAAAGCCCACCTCGGCTCGGCCATCATCAACTGGGCACCCTACTACATCAAGACCACCAAGGAGGCGCTCGACGGCAGCTGGAAGGGCGGCACCGGCGTCTGGTGGGGCCACAAGGAAGGGGCCATCGACATGGTTTCGATCGCTGAAGACGTGCCGGCCGAGACCAAGACCCGCATCGACGAGATCAAGGCCGGGCTCAAGGCAGGCACTTACAACATCTGGAAGGGCCCGATCATGGGTCAGGATGGCAAGGAAATTCTGGCCAAGGACGCTGTTGCCGATGACAAGTTCCTGAGCGGCGTCAACTTCTACATCAAGGGTGTCGAGGGCAAGGTCCCCGGCGGCAAGTAAGGGCCTGTCAGCCATGCAGTAGACAGGGGCCGCCTTCGGGCGGCCCTTGGCATTCACGAGGAGCAAAGAATGAAAGTCAAACCGGTTGCCGCCGACCGCCTGCCCGACCTGCTGCGGGCCATGCCCAAGGCCGAATTGCATATGCATATCGAGGGTTCGCTCGAACCCGAATTGATCTTTGCGCTGGCCGGGCGCAACCGCATGGCGTTCGCCTACCCCGACGTGGCGTCCTTGCGCAGTGCCTACGTGTTCGATGGTTTGCAGAGTTTCCTCGACCTCTACCATGCCGGCACCCAGGTGCTGCGCACCGAGCAGGATTTCTACGACATGGCCCAGGCCTACCTGGCCCGGGCCCATGCCGACAACGTGCTGCACACCGAAATCTTCTTCGATACGCAGACGCACACCGGGCATGGTGTCGATGCGGGGGTGGTGATTCGCGGATTGCACCGGGCCTGTGTCGATGTGTCCACCGGGTTCGGCATGAGCGCATCGCTGATCCTGTGCTTTCTGCGCCACCTCGGCGAGCAAGAGGCCTTTGAGTGCCTGGAGCAGGCCATGCCCTACCGCGACATGCTGGTCGGCATCGGGCTGGCGTCGAGCGAAGTCGGGCACCCGCCGGAGAAATTCGCGCGGGTGTTCGCGCGCTGCCGCGAACTTGGTTTTCACCTCGTCGCCCATGCCGGCGAGGAGGGGCCGCCGGCCTACATCTGGGGCGCGCTGGATGTGCTGAAAGTGGAGCGCATCGACCATGGTGTGCAGGCCGTGCACGACCGGCTGCTGATGCAGCGGCTGGTACGCGAGCGCATCCCGCTGACGGTATGCCCGCTGTCCAACCTCAAGCTGCGCGTGTTTCCCACTCTGGGGGCGCACAACCTGGGTCATTTGCTCGATGCCGGTATCGTGGCTACCGTCAACTCCGACGACCCGGCCTATTTCGGTGGCTACATCAACGAGAACTTCACCCAGACTTTTGCCGCGCTGGGTCTGTCGGCGCAGCAGGCCTGGCAGCTGGCCCACAACAGCTTCGTGGCCAGCTTCCTGGACGCCAGCCGGCGCCAGTCCTGCCTGCAGCGGCTGGAGCAGGTGTTCGACGGCTTCGAATGAGCAGGCCCGGCTGGCCGCCGCAGGTGCCCCAGTAGAATCCTGGCCGTGCGCGCTGCTCCGGCGTGCCGGGCGCCTTGCCAGAATTCGGAGCCATGTAGAGGACCACCATGTACAAAAACCTCGCAGCCGCATTCGCGGCGGCCTGTTGTTGTCTTTCCGCTTTTTCCGCTGACCCGCCACTGCTCAAGATCGGGTTTGTGTATGTCGCGCCGCTGACCGAGGCAGGTTGGGTGCGCCAGCACGACCAGGGCCGCCTGGTCATGGAGCGTGCTCTCGCTGCCGATGCGAAGGCCCGGCCCGTGCCGGCTGTGCAGACCACTTACGTCGAGAATGTGGCCGAAGGCCCCGACGCCGAACGCGTGATCCGCGATCTGGCGCAGCAGGGCTACCAACTGATTTTTACCCCCAGCTTCGGCTACATGGAGCCGACGCTCAAGGTGGCGCGCGATTTTCCCGGTGTGCGCTTCGAGTCCATCACCGGCTACAAGACCGCGCCCAATGTGGCCGTGGCCAATGCGCGTTATTACGAGGGGCGCTACCTCGCTGGCATTGCCGCGGGCCGCATGACCCGCAGCCAGGTGGCCGGTTACGTGGCCGGCTTTCCGATCCCCGAGGTGTTGCAGGGCATCAACGCGTTCACGCTGGGCATGCGCTCGGTGAACCCGAAGGCCCAGGTCCGGGTGATCTGGCTGGGCACCTGGTTCGACCCGGCGCGCGAGCGTGATGCCGCCATGACCCTGATCAACCAGGACGCCGATGTGCTGGCCTTTCATACCGGCTCCAACGCGGTCATGGTGGCGGCGCAAGAGCGCGGCAAGATGGCCGTGGCCTACCACTCCGACATGCGCGCCGTGGCGTCGCAGGCGCAGATCGTGGCCGTGACCCACGAGTGGGGCGAGTATTACACCCGGCGTGCGCGCGCCGTGCGGGATGGAACCTGGGCCACGGGCAGCGTCTGGGGCGGCATTCGGGAAGGCATGGTCCGCGTCGGCGACTTCGGGCCGCGTGTGCCCCAAGCCGTGCAGCAGGAGGTGCTGGCACGCCAGCAGGACATTGTCTCCGGGCGACTGCATCCCTTCCATGCGGTGCAGGCGGTACGCGACAACCAGGGCCGGGAGGTGATTGCGGCCGGCAGCACGCTGACCGATGCCCGGATCCTGGACATGAACTGGCTGGCGCAGGGGGTGTCCGGCAAGCTTCCGGGGCCGTGAAGCCGGCCTTCCCGGTTAAGCTTCTTGCCCATGATGCAGTGTTACCGCGCCGCCATCCTGCGCTTCGATGCTGCAGGCCAGGCGGTCTATGAGCAGGATGGTTTGCTGGCCGTCGGCCCAGACCGCCAAGGGCGTGAGGTGGTCCAGGCGGTCGGCTCGCACGCCGCGCTTGCACCACACTACGCCGGGGTGCCGGTCGAGCATCTGCCGGGTCGCATCATCGCACCGGGCTTCGTCGACCTGCACGTGCACTACCCGCAGATCGACGTCATCGGCTCACCGGCCAGCGGCCTGCTGCCCTGGCTGGAAAACTACACCTTTCCGCAGGAAAGCCGTTTCGCCGATGCGGGGCACTGCGCTTCGACGGCTGCATTCTTCGTGCAGGAGTTGCTGCGAAACGGCGTGACCACCGCGCTCACTTTTGCTACCTCGCATCCGGCTTCGGTAGATGCCTACTTCGCCGAGTCGGCTGCGCGCGGGCTGCGCATGATCACTGGCAAGGTGCTGCAGGACCGGCATTCGCCCGATGGCGTGCGCGACGAAACCGCACAGAGCCTGCGCGATACCGACGACCTGATCCGGCGCTGGCATGGCAAGGGTCGGCTGGGTTATGCCATCACGCCGCGCTTTGCGCCGACCAGCAGCGAGGCGCAGTTGCGTGGCGCCGGCGAACTGGCGGCGCACTACCCCGATGTGTGGATCCAGTCGCACGTGGCAGAGAACCTCGACGAGATCCGCTGGGCCCGGGAGTTGTTCCCGCGGTCTCCTTCCTACCTGGCCGTGTACGACGAATTCGGCCTGATGCGCGCACGGGCCGTCTATGCCCACTGCATCCATTTCGACGATGACGACCGCGCCCGCATGCGCGCCACCGGCGCTGCTGCTGCCGTGAGCCCGACCAGCAATCTGTTCCTGGGCAGCGGTTTCTTCGACTATGCCGCGGCAGACCGCATCGGCTTTCGCTACGGGCTGGCCAGCGACATCGGTGGCGGCACCTCGCTGTCGCCGTTCCACACGATGTTGGCAGCCTACTACGTGGGGCGCGAGGGGCAGACCAAGACCGGCCTGAGCCTGACACCCCGGCATCTATGGTGGCAACACACCGCTGGAGCTGCCGCTGCGCTGGGGCTGGACGGCGTGGTGGGCAACCTGCAGCCCGGCTGCGAGGCAGACTTCATCGTGCTCGACCCGGCCTGCACGCCGTTGATGCAGCGCCGCACGGCTGCCGCCAGCACGCTTGACGAACTGCTGTTTGCGATGGTGGTGCTGGGGGACGACCGGCTGGTGCAACGCACGGTGATCGCCGGCGGCCCGGCCTGAGCACTCTGCCCGGCTGCCTACAATCTTGCTCCCAGTCACGTATTGCAGACAGGACCCCGACCATGACAATCAAGAGCGACAAATGGATCCGGCGCATGGCCGAGTCCACCGGCATGATCGAACCGTTCGAGCCGGGGCAGGTCCGCGAGCGCGATGGCCACAAGATCATCAGCTACGGCACCAGCAGTTATGGCTACGACATTCGGTGTGCGCCCGAATTTAAGGTCTTCACCAACATCCACAGCACGGTGGTGGACCCGAAGAACTTCGACGAAAAGAGCTTCGTCGACTTTTACGACGATGTCTGCATCATCCCGCCCAACAGTTTCGCGCTGGCACGCACCATGGAGTACTTTCGCATCCCGCGCAACGTGCTGACGATCTGCCTGGGCAAGAGCACCTATGCGCGCTGCGGCATCATCGTCAACGTGACACCCTTCGAGCCAGAATGGGAGGGGTTTGTCACCCTGGAGTTCAGTAACACCACACCGCTGCCGGCCAAGATCTACGCTGGCGAGGGCTGCGCCCAGGTGCTGTTCTTCGAGAGCGACGAAGTCTGCGAGACCAGCTACAAGGACCGCGGCGGAAAGTACCAGGGGCAGCGTGGCGTGACACTCCCCAGGGCCTGAGCCCCGCGCCCGGCGAGCCGGGTCAGTGGGTGGTGCCAGCTGCCAGCGCGAGATCGCGCACCCCAGTGTGCGTTAGCGCGGCGCGGATGCCCACTTGCAGGCCGCGCACCATGGCCGCCAGTTCCATACTCTGTATGGTACCTTGGGTCGCCATCTGTTCCGGCAGGCAGGGCAGGTGAATGAGGCCGCCGCGGGTACTGCGCAGCGCCTTGCGCTTAGCCAACTGGTGCATCAGCGCGTAGAACACATGGTTGCAGACAAAGGTGCCCGCGGAGTTGGACAGTTCGGCTCCAATGCCTGCCTCGCGAATCGCCTGCAGCATCACCTTGACCGGCAACGTGCTGAAGTAGGCGCTGGGTCCGCCCTCGACCACCGGCCCGTCGAGCGGCTGTGCGCCACGGTTGTCCGGTATCCGCGCATCGTTGACGTTGATGGCCACCCGTTCCAGTGAGATGGCGCCGCGGCCCGCGGCCAGCCCCATGCAGACCACCAGCGCTGGCCGGTGCAGCCGAAGCAGCCGGGCGAGCTCGGTGGCCGACGTACCGAACACCGTGGGCAACTGGGCTGCCACGATACGGTGGCGCGCAATCCGCCGGCCATGCAGGGCCTGGGCGACCAGCCAGCTCGGGTTGAGATCGGCATGGCCGAAGGGGTCGAAACCGGTCAGCAGGACCTTGGGGACGGCAGTTACCATGGTTGTAATTTACCGCGAAGCGCGATCGCGGGGCTGAAAGGACACACCGGCTACCACGAGCCGTGCCTGGTGTTGTTTCGCGGCTCCTCCCGCACCGCCTGCGGAACCGGGCAAAGCGCCATGGGCCGGTTCTACTGCCCGGGCGACCAGAAGGTCTATATCGACCTGGCGTTCTACGGGACCCTGAAAAACCGGCTGGGTGCGCCGGGCGATTTTGCCCAGGCCTCTGTGATCGCCCACGAGGTCGGGCACCATGTCCACAACTTGCTGGGCATCACCGAAAAGACGGAACAGATGCGCCAGCGCGTCACTCCGGCGCAGTACAACGCCCTGCAGCGCGCGGGTGGCGGTGCGGCCGTGCCCGACAGTTTCACGCATGGCAGCAGCGTGCAACGCCAGCGCTGGTTCAACACCGGCCTGTAGGGCGGAACTGTCAAAGGTTGCGACACGTATTCGGCGAAGAATTTATAGGAGGATAATGGAGGTTTGCCCTTTCTTGAGGGCACCACCCGCCCTCCCGCCCCCAAAAAGGCCCGTTGGCAAATCCTCCTGCAGGTATTGATGAGCGACCCCGTAGCCACCCCGACCACTCCTGAGCGCATCGACGCTTTCTCCCAACTCCAGCTGGCAGCCCCCTTGGCGCGCGCGGTCTCCGACATGGGCTACGAGTCCATGACGCCGATCCAGGCGCAGGCCATACCGGTGGTGCTGCAGGGCCGCGACGTGATGGGCGCAGCCCAGACCGGCACCGGCAAGACAGCGGCCTTCTCGCTGCCGCTGCTGCAGCGCATGCTGGCCCATGAAAACGCTTCCACCTCGCCCGCCCGCCACCCGGTGCGGGCGCTTGTGCTGCTGCCCACACGCGAGCTGGCCGACCAGGTGGCGCAATCCATCAAGTCCTACGCGAAGCACACGCAACTGCGCTGCACCGTCGTGTTCGGCGGCATGGACATGAAGCCCCAGACGCTCGAGCTCAAGCGCGGCGTCGAGATCCTCGTGGCCACGCCGGGGCGGCTGCTCGACCACATCGAGGCCAAGAACGCGGTGCTCAATCAGGTCGAATACGTGGTGCTCGACGAGGCCGACCGCATGCTCGACATCGGCTTTCTGCCCGACCTGCAGCGCATCCTGAGTTACCTGCCCAAGAAACGCACGACGCTGCTGTTCTCGGCCACCTTCTCCCCCGAGATCAGACGCCTGGCGAACAGCTACCTGCAGGACCCGGTGACGATCGAGGTGGCGCGTGCCAATGCCACGGCCAGCACGGTCGAGCAGCATTTCTACAGTGTGGGCGACGAAGACAAGCGCCACGCGCTGCACCAGATCCTGCGCCAGCGCGGCATGAAGCAGGCCTTTGTGTTCGTCAACAGCAAGCTTGGCTGCGCCCGGCTGGCGCGCTCGCTGGAGCGCGAGGGCCTGAAGACCACCGCGCTGCATGGCGACAAGAGCCAGGACGAGCGCCTGAAGGCGCTGGACTCCTTCAAGAAGGGCGAGGTCGATCTGCTGGTGTGCACCGATGTCGCCGCCCGGGGTCTGGATATCAAGGACGTGCCGGCGGTGTTCAACTTCGACATTCCCTTCAACGCCGAGGACTACATCCACCGCATCGGCCGCACTGGCCGTGCCGGCGCATCCGGACTGGCGGTGAGTTTTGTCTCCAAGTCCGATGGCCGCTTGATGGCCGATCTGGAGAAACTGCTCAAGTCCAAGGTCGAGATCGAACCGATCGAATTCGAGGAGGACACGCCCGACATCCGCAAGCAAGGCCGCATCAACGACGGGCGGCGCATGTACGCGGCCGACGAGGTGCCCGACGAACCGCGTGGTCCGTCTGCAGCGCGCGGCCGCGCGCAGGGCGACGCAGGCCGCGAGCCCGCCCGCGCCGAGCGGCCCGAGCGTGCGCCCCGACGCGACTACGCACGGCCACCGCCCGCGTCGCGCGACCCGTTCTTCGACAAGCCTTACGAGGCGCCAGCCGCCGATGCGGCGCCGGCCTGGGAGCCATCGGCAGCACGGCCAGCGGTGCGCAGCATCTCTGCCAATATCAAGCCCAAGCGCCGCGTGGCGGCTCTGTTCAAGACCGACACCCAGCCGGCCTCGGAACCCGCCTCGGAACCTGAAACCTCGGGCAGCTGATCGCCGGCCACGTTTCAGTTGCAGGGTGTCACTGGCCGGTAGCCTGCGCCTGCCGGCAGGGTACCTGCACCAATGCATGGGCCGGGTGCACAGCGCCTGGCGCTGCCACGAGGCGCACCGCGCTCAGAGCGCCACCCCAGACGCAACCGGTGTCCAGCGACAACACATCCTGGCGTTCCAGCCAGCCCAGCGTGGACCAGTGCCCGAAGGCGACCGTGGTGTCGGCCGTGCGCCGCCCTGGCACATCGAACCAGGGCATGAACCCGGCCGGAGCAGCGGCAGCACCCTCCTTGGTGTCGAAGTCCATGGTGCCGTCCGGTGTGCAGAAGCGCAGGCGCGTCAGCACGTTGACGATGCTGCGCAGGCGCTTCATGCCGATGAGGTCGTCCTGCCAGCGGGCCGGCTTGTTGCCGTACATGTGCGCCAGAAAGTCCTTGCAAGCCGGGCCGCGCAGCACGGCCTCGACCTCTGCCGCCAGGGCGATCGTCTGGGTGGCAGTCCAGGAGGGCATCACGCCGGCATGCACCATCAGAACCTGGTGGTCCTGCAGCGTCTCGAGCAGTGCCAGGCGCTGGTGGCGCAACCAGTGGAGCAGGGCGGCGTGGTCGGGTGCGGCGAGCACCTCGGCCAGTGTGTCGTTGCGGTGCGCAGGGCGCAGACCTGCTGCCACAGCCAGCAGATGCAGGTCGTGGTTGCCCAGCAGGCAGCGGGCCGAGGCACCCAGCAGCACCATGCGCCGCAGGACGGACAGCGACTGCGGCCCCCGGTTCACCAAGTCGCCCAACGCCACCAGGGTGTCGCGGCTGGGTGAAAAATCCAGGCGGTCGAGCAGTCGCTGCAGGGCGTCGTCGCAGCCCTGGATATCGCCTATCAGGTACAGTGCCATGGTGTTGATTCTGCATCCCTGTTGATGGACGTCTTACTGATCGCCTTGTTGACCCTGCTCAACGGGGCATTCGCCATGTCAGAACTGGCCTTGACGGCCAGCCGCAAGGTCCGGCTCACCAACCTGGCTGAAGCCGGCGACAAGGGTGCCATTGCCGCCCTGGCCCTGCTGGAAAACCCCACCCGCTTCCTCTCGTCGGTGCAGGTCGGCATCACCTCGATCGGCATGCTCAACGCGATCGTGGGCGAGGCGGCGTTCAGCGCCGGGGTGGCGGCCTGGCTCGCGGGGCTGGGCCTGTCGGAGCGGGCGGCGGGTTTTACCGCCACCGGCATCGTTGTCACGGCGATCACGTTCATCACGATCCTGTTTGGCGAACTGGTGCCCAAGCGCATCGGCCAGCTCTACCCCGAGACTGTCTCGCGCATCGTGTCCCGCCCGATGACCTGGGTGGCGACCGGTGCCAAGCCCTTCGTGTGGCTGCTGTCGGCCTGCACCCATGGCGTGCTCAAGATTCTGCGCATCGACACCGTGGGCGACCGCGGCGTGACCGAGGAAGAGATCACCGCCAGCCTGGAGGAGGGCGTGGACGCCGGCCTGATCGAGGAGCATGAGCATCAGATGGTGCAGAACGTGTTCCAGCTCGACGACCGGCCCCTGACCTCGATGATGCTTCCGCGCTCGGACATCAAGTGGCTGGACGCTGGCGAGACGGTGGTGCAGTGCCTGCGCAAGGTCGCGCAGGACGGTGATCGTGGCACGCATTCCTGGTACCCGGTGTGCCGGGGCTCGCTCGACGATGTGGTGGGCAAGATCAGTGTCGGCCAACTGCTGCACCTGGGGTTGGCGCACCTGGGCACCATCGAGGCCCATGTGCAAAGCGCCGTGTTCGTGCCGGAGACGCTCACCGGCATGGAACTGGTCGACCAGTTTCGCACCCGGTCCACGCGCATGGTCCTGGTGGTCGACGAATATGGCGTGGTGCAGGGGCTGATCACGCCCAATGACCTGCTGGAAGCCATCACCGGTGAGTTGCAGCCGCATGCGCAGAGCGACGCCTGGGCCACGCAGCGGGCAGACGGTTCCTGGCTGGTCGATGGTGCCATGCCGGTCGGCGAGCTCAAGGCGCGGCTGGACATCGACACCCTGCCCGGCGAAGAGCGTGGCCGCTACAACACCGTGGCCGGGCTGCTGATGGCCGTCTCTGGCACGCTGCCTGCCACCGGTGCCACCATCGACTGCGCGGGCTGGCGCTTCGAGGTGGTCGACCTCGATGGCCGGCGTATCGACAAGCTTTTGGTGAGCCAGCTGGCGGAGTGAGCACGGCCCGGCCGCCCGAAGGTGTCCGGCCCCTCTGCCCGCAGGGCGAACGCATTGCGGTGAGCGGCCCTTCAGATCCGGCCGAACCACCGGTACGCGTAGTAGCCCAGCGTTTCGTGCAGCACCGTGTGCCAGGTCTCCGGGCCGTTTGCCAGCGAAAAATCCAGCCAGTCCAGCTGGCCGGTGGAGCGAAAGTCGACCGGGTAGGGCGTGACATTCCAGCCCGCCTTGAGGAACACGCCCATCGAGCGCGGCATGTGGTTGGCCGATGTCAGCAGCAGCCAACGTGCGCGCTTGTCCACTCCAGGCAGAGCTGCAGTGAACTGCGCGTTTTCGGCCGTGTTGCGTGACCGGTCCTCATACAGCACCTGCTGGGGCGGTACACCCATTCGGTCGAAGTAGATCCGGGCCCGCGCGGCTTCGGACATGCCGGTGCCAGCCAGCGAGGCGTTGCCGCCGGTGAACAGCAGTCGGAGGTGCGGATGCAACCGCGCCAGCGCTACCGCCTCGGTCATGCGTTCGGCCTGTTCGTTGAGGGCAACCTTGCCATGTGCCTTCCACAAAGCACTGTGCGACAAGGCGCCCCCCAGCACCACCACACCGGCGTAGGGCCGCAGGTCCAGGTCGTCCGGAGGGGCGGGGTATTGCGATTCGAGCCGGTGTATCAGGGCCACGGGGATGGGTGTCCAGGTGCTGGTGACCAGCGCCAGCAGCGCCGCCCAGGTCAGTCCCCGGCCCAGTCGTGGACGCCAGGGCCCGACCAGCAAGCCGGCAAGCAGCAGTGACATCACCAGAAACAACGGCTGCAGCGCAAATGCGAGCAGCTTGGAGGCCAGGAACATCACCGCGGGCGCTTGGGCACGGTGGTCGCACGCAGCCGAAACGCATCGGGCATTCCCGAGCCCAGCAGCGGGCGCAGGTACAGGCGGAAAGCATCGGTCACATCGGTGCCCTGCGGGGTGATGAAGGCGTCTTCCATCACCCGCGTCTTGCCGGCTACGGCGTCGAGCGGCAGCAGATCGTAGTCCACCGAGTAGAACCCGGTGCGCCGCAAGGCCACCGAGCCGTCCTGTGTGCCCCACATCGCGAATTGCACTGCCTTCTCGCCGACTTCGCGGGCCTCGCGCTGGTCGACATCGGATACACAGCCGATGAAGGAGCGCTGCAGGTAGCCGAAGGTGTCGCCGCGCACGCGCTGGATGCCCAGCTTGCTGCGGATCTCTTCGCACAGCAGGTCGGCCAGCGCGCCGGTGCCGGAGAGCTGCACATTGCCGTGCGCATCGCGTTCGAGTTCGCGTGCCAGCAGACCCAGCATCGGGGTGCCGGAAGCATCGTGGATGCCCTCGGACACCGCCACCACGCAGCGCCCGTAGCGGGCGTAGGTGGCCTTGACGTCGGCCAGAAACTGTCCGATATCGAACACGCGCTCGGGCAGGTAGATCAGGTGCGGCCCGTCATCCGGGAACTTCTTGCCGAGTGCCGAGGCGGCCGTCAGGAAACCGGCATGGCGCCCCATGACCACGCCCACATACACGCCCGGCAGGGCCGCGTTGTCCAGGTTCACGCCGGCAAATGCCTGCGCCACGAAACGCGCCGCCGAGGGGAAGCCGGGCGTGTGGTCATTGCCCACCAGGTCGTTGTCGATGGTCTTGGGAATATGGATGCAGCGCAGCGGGTAAGCCGCCCTGCGGGCCTCTTCGCTCACGATGCGCACCGTGTCTGACGAATCGTTGCCGCCGATGTAGAAAAAGTGCTCGATCGCGTGGCGGCGCAGCACCTCGAAGATCTCGTGGCAGTAGCGCGCATCGGGCTTGTCGCGGGTGGAGCCCAGTGCCGACCCTGGCGTGGCCGCCACCAGTTCCAGGTTGTGACTGGTCTCCTGGGTCAGGTCGACGAAATCCTCGTTCACGATGCCGCGCACGCCATGGCGTGCACCATAGACCCGCTCCACCTTGTGGTGGCGGCGGGCTTCCAGCGCCACACCCACCATCGACTGGTTGATGACGGCGGTGGGGCCACCGCCCTGGGCCACGAGTATCTTGCCGGATGCCATGGGTATTCTCCTGGGCGCGGCTTCGGCCCTGAGCCATGATCATAGGCGCCGCGGCAGGCCCGGGTAACATCCTCGGCCATGAAACCGCCCCTTTTGGCATCCCCCGATCAGGCGAGCCTGGTGGCAGCGCTGTTACGCCATGCCGGCGCAGGCGTGCAAGCCGCGCTTCGCACCATCGCGGTGGTCGTACTGATGGCCGTGTTGCCCGCCCGTGCGGCTTGGGCACCGGTCGACGCGACCGAGACGAGCTACGACTATCTGGACCCCGCCACGGTGCGCATCGCAGGCAGCCTGCGCCGCGTCTGGACCCTGCATGACCTGGCGCAGGCAGACGCGGAAGGCGACCGCTCCTACCGCAGTCTGCTTGAGTTCCATTGCCCCGAAGGCCGCTACCGAAACCTGCAGACGCTGTTTTACGATGGCTCCATGGGCACGGGGCGCATCACCGGGCGCTCGGCGCAACCGGGTGCCTGGCGCCCGGTGCAGGTGGCTTCGGTGGCAGCCTCGGTGATGCAGCAGGTGTGCGGCAAGCAGTAGAAAAAGCGGCTGTGGCGCGGCGTCTGTGCCCCCGCAGGGTCCGCAGTCACCCGATCCAACGGCCATTGGTCCGCCAGTCGGCGGCCCATGCGGGCAGTGTTTCGGCCGCCATGGCAGGTGCGATGCCATAACCCTGTGCCAGTTCGCAGCCCAGCGCCAGCAGACGCACGCCGTGTTCCCGTGTTTCGACGCCCTCGGCGATGACCTGTCGTCGGAAGGCATTGGCCAAGCCGATGATGCCCTGCACAATCGCCAGGTCGTTCGGATCGTCCAGCATGCCCAGCACAAAACTGCGGTCGATCTTGAGCGTAGCGGCAGGCAGGTGCTTGAGGTAGGTCAGCGACGAATAACCGGTGCCAAAGTCGTCCAGCGCAAATGCCACGCCCAGATCGTGGCAGGCGTGCATCACCCTGTGCACCTGCGCCATGTCCTCGAGCGCGCTGGTTTCAAGAACCTCCAGTTCCAGCCACTGCGGCTGCACCGAGGGGTGGCGCGCCAGCAACCCGGACAGGCGTTCCACGAACTCGGACGTCTGCAACTGGCGCGCTCCCACGTTCACACTCACTGGCAGGTCCAGGCCCTGCGCGTGCCACTGCGCCATCTGCGCCAGGGCGGTGTCGATCACCCACTCGCCGAGGTCGACGATCAGCGGGTGGTCCTCGATCACCGGCAGGAACACGCCCGGCGCCAGCAGGCCGCGTTGCGGGTGCGCCCAGCGGATCAGCGCCTCGGCACCGACCACTGCGCCCGAGCGCATGTTGACCTTGGGCTGGTAATGCAGCACGAATTCGCGGGCCTGCAGTGCCTGGCGGATGTGCTCCAGACTTTCGCGTTGGGTTTTGACGGCAGCGTCCAGCACCACGTCGAACAGGTGGTAACGGTTTTTGCCGGCCTGCTTGGCCAGGTACATCGCCTGGTCGGCATGGCGCACCAGAAGCTCCGGCTCTGCGCCGTCTTGTGGGTAGATCGTCACGCCCATGCTTGCGCTGACCTGCAGCAAGGCGTGCCCGACCCACACCGGCGTTGCGGCGGCCTTGAGCATGCGGTCGAGCAGGGGCTCGCAGTCGTGGGGCCCTTCCAAGTCAACCAGCACCGCCACAAACTCGTCGCCGCCGATGCGCGCCAGGGTGTCGCCCTCACGCAGTGCGCTCTTGATGCGTTGCGCCACGGTGATCAGCAGGCTGTCGCCGGCTACATGGCCATGCGTGTCGTTGATGGTCTTGAAGCCATCGAGATCGAGAAACACTACGCCGATGCGCCGCTGCCAGCGCTGGCTCTGCACAATGGCCTGGTGCAGGCGGTCGGCCAGCAGCACCCGGTTGGGTAGGCCGGTGAGCAGGTCGTAATGGGCAATGTGTTCCAGTTGGTGCTGATGCTCTTTCATCAGCGTGATGTCGGTGAACAGCGACACGTAGTTGACGGCCAGTCCGTCTGGCCCGCGCACTGCGCTCATGGCGACCATCGCTGGAAAAATTTCGCCATTCTTGCGCTGGCTCCAGATCTCGCCATACCAGTGGTCCTTGTCGGTCAACGATTCGATGATGGCTTGGTAGAACTCCGGCAGGTGCCGGTCTGACTGCAACATACGGGTGTTGCGCCCGATTGCCGCGTCCCGCTCGTAGCCGGTGATGCGGGTGAAGGTGGCGTTGACCTCGATGATGGTGCCCACGGTGTCGGCGATCATGATGCCCTCGCGCGCATGCGAAAACACGCTGGCGGCCAGTTGCAGACTGGCGCTCGAGGCGGTCTTGTCGATCGCCAGGGCTGCCAGACGGGCTTCCTGCTCGATCAGTTTCAAATCGGCACTGGAGGGCAGGCTGGGTTGGCGATGGTAGATCGCGAAGGTGCCCAATACCTTGCCCTGCGGTGAGAGGATAGGCTGCGACCAGCACGCCCCAAGCCCGGCACGCTTTGCCAGTGTCCGAAACGGTTGCCACGAGGGATGGGTTGCGATGTCCTCCACAATGGTGCGTTCGCCGCTATGCGCCGCCGTGCCACAGGATCCAACCCCCGGGCCGATCGCCAGGCCATCGATGGCCTGGTTGTAGAAGTCAGGCAGGCTGGGTGCCGCCCCCAACCGCAGGTGCTGTCCGCCCTCGTCAAGCAAGAGGATGCTGCACAGGGTGGCCGGGTTGCCGGCCTCTACATCCCGGGTGATCGCATGCAACACGTCCGACAGGGGTGCCTTGTCGGCCAACATCTGCAACACCCGGCTGCGGTGCACCTCGCGCTGCTCAGCCAGCTTGCTTTGGGTAATGTTTTCGTGCGCGACCACCACATTGCCGCTACCATCGTGGAACCGCGTCACGTGCGCCATGAACCAGCGGTTCTCGGTCGGGCTGTGACAGGGGTACTCCAGGTCGAACTGCGCGCGTTCGCCCCGGATCACCTGGCGGATGCCTTCTGCCATGGCCGCGGCTTCGGTGCTGTCAGCGTCGCTGCGACATTCGCAGACGACCAGGTAGTTCGAGCCGATGCTGAGGTCCGGTGGGGCATCATCGTCGGTGTTGCTGGCGTAAAAGCTGCGCCAAGCCTGGTTCACCGCCAGAATCTGCCCCCTGGAGTCCAGCACGCAGATCTGCGAAGAGGCCGCGTCCAGCGTCGCCTTGGCGAATGCTTCTGAGGCCAGCAGGGCGTCCTGCATGCGCTTGCGATCGGTCACGTCGGTGATGAAGCCGTGCCAGAGCACGCTGTCGTCGGGCAGCCGCTCGGGGCGAGCCCGACCAGCCAGCCAGCGTGTGCCTCGTTCGGGCAACTGCACGCGGTACTCCTGGTCCCATACAGAAAGCGACTCGGCCGAAACGCGGATGGATTCCAAGACACCTTGAAGGTCGTCCGGGTGCACCCTGGAAAACACTGCGGAAGCATCGGTGCGCACCGCGTCCGGTGTCACGCCGTAGATGTCCCGTATGCCATCGCTGGCATACGGGAATGATCCGCCCCCATCCGCGTCACGGCGGTACTGGTAGATGACCCCAGGAACGTTCCGCGAGAGCTTGTCCAGCAGTTCCTGGCGGTCTGAGGGGACGGGTAGCGGCGGGGCAAGCGGACGCTTGCTGCTGGGGAGTGCGGGCGCTTTCACTGTCTGCGGGCCTATATGAAAGGTCGCCCGGTGGCGAGATGGCGCAGGCGACAACTCCGTGCAAGTCGGCGCTCACGCGCCCGGCTTGAGCCCGTCGAACAGGCGCGTGATCGTCACCAGCACGTCGCGGGCCCGGGATTCGCCGATTCGGGCGGCCACCGCGTTCATGAGGGCCGGGCGGGCATACCACAACTCACCGATGTCCTTGGCAAATACCAATTTGCGCTCCAGGGCGGTGTGATCCCCATCGCCGCCTTGACCCAGCGCCTCCAGCATGGCTGTGCGCACGGCATCGAGTCGCTCGGTCGGAACTGGCGGTGCCGCATGTCCCATCCAGCCAAAAAAGCTGTTTCGCAAAGTGGTTTTCGCCCAACGCATAAAAGTGTCCGGTTACCGGCTTGATTCGGTCATGGGTGAATAGTGCCCCATTGTCGACCATATTACGTGTCAACTTGATGATGGATTTGTTAGCGCACAGGATTGGAAACGCTGCGCCGCCTGGGCCCTGCTGGATAACACGCTGATCGTGTTCACCAGTGACAACACAGGCGGGCAGCTATCGGACAACGGGCCGGCGGTGGGCAACCCGTCAGCGCTGCAACACGGCGGTGGCCTCCACCTCGACCAAGACCGCGTCGGTGGGCAACATACGGCTGACTTCTACCACGGTGCTGACCACCGGTTGCGGCAGGAACAAACCACGCACCCGGTTGTAGGCCGGATAGTGCCGCAGGTCGCGAAAGTACTGCACCAGTTTGAAAACATCGCGCATCTGGCCGCCTTCGGACTCCACCAGCTCACGGATGCGGTTCAGGACAAACCACGACTGCGCAACCACGGGGGCCTCGAACACATCCACACTCATCTGGCCGGTGATATACCCCAGGGACTTCAAGCCCGCGCTGGCGGAGTCTGGCAAGTCCTCGTAGGAAGTAACCGCACGCCGCGCAGCGGGGTCGACAGCAATCACGCCGCTCAGGTAGAGCATGTCGCCAACCCGGCGCGCAGCCAGATAGTTGGCCAGGGGTGCACCGAACTGGTTTGCGGTCATTGCATCTTGTCCAGTGTGGCGCGCACGCGGTGTATGAAATTGGCACAGTCGGCTGGGCGGACGTTGTTCATGCTGTGCAGTTGCAGCCAGGTGGTTTTGCAATTGGGTGCCATCAGCGCGCGGAGTCCGCGCCCGAACAGCCGACGAGCCGGGTCTCCGATCAGCTTGAGCCACCACCAGGGCGACCCGCCATGGGTGATCACGGTCATGCGCCGGATATGGCGAAGGCCAGGCTCGGCCGGAAGACCTTTGCGACGCGGCGGCAAGAACGCCACGCCGGGCAGCCAGACCCGCTCCAGCCACCCCTTGAGCATGGCTGGCGGCCCGTAGAACCAGATCGGAAACACAAACAGCAGGTGTTCAGCCCAGCGCAAGGCGTCCACGTGGGCCTGTACCTGCGACTCGATCAGCTGTGGCGCGTCCAGGTAGGCGATGCGCTCCTCACGGCTCAGAATCGGCTGGAAACCGTCTGCGTACAGGTCGAAGCAGCGCAACTCGTGGCCGCGCGCCGCCAGCGTCTCGCGGCTGGCCGCGTAGAGCGCGGCACTGAAGCTCTCTGCCACTGGATGGCAGTAAACAATCAGGGTGCGCATGGCGCCTCAGGCCTCCCGCGCACGGCCATGCGCCGAAACATAGGGGCAGTGTGTCACTTGACCCCGAGTTTTTGCTTTACATCCAGGCCCACCTTCTTGTTCACGAACTGGGTCGTCACCACTTTGGACAGGTCCACGTCGCCCGGCTTGTACAAGCCGGCCTTGACCATCTTGTCGTAAAAGTCTTTCACGCGCGCGGTGCTCATCGCACCGATGCCATTTTGCAGGGCTTCGCCGCTGTCGACGATGCCCAGCTTCTTCATCAACTCGATACTCCCGGCGATCCCCGCGTCGGTGGAATCCGGGTTGGCCTTTTTGATCATCTCGTTGGCCGCCTTGTTGTCGCCGTACAGATAGTTGTACCAGCCGATCAAGGACGCATCGACGAACTTTTGCACCAAAGCGGGCTTGGTCTGCACCAATTCGGCGCGAGTCTCGATGGTGGTGCTGTAGGTGCTGAATCCGTTGTCGGCCAGCAAATGCACCACCGGATCGAATCCGGCCTGCGCCTTGATGCTGATGGGTTCGCTGATGCTGTAGCCCTGCTGCACGGACTTCTTGTCGGCCAGGAAAGGGCCGACATTGAACACATACGGCTTGAGATTTTCGTCCTTGAAGCCGTGCTCGGCCTTCATCCATTGCCAGAAACTGAACTGCCCGTCTTTGCTGATAAAAGCCACCGGCGCCTTCATCAGATCTCCGAACTTGTCGTAACCCTGCCCCGGATGGGCGAATATGGCCTGCGGGTCTTTCTGGAAGATGGCGGCGACCACGGTCGTCGGCACGCCGTTCTTGACGTTGTCAAAACTCAGCAGCAAGTTGCCAGCCATCAGGAAGTCAATCTTGCCGGTCGCCAGCAAGGGGCGGTTGTTTACCTGGGGCCCGCCCTGCTGGATCTCGACGTCCAGGCCCATGCGCTTGTAGGTACCGTCGGCCAAGGCCTGGTAGAAACCGCCATGGCCCGCCTGAGCTTTCCAGTTGGTGGCGAAAACCACTTTTTCCTGGGCCAGTGCCGGGGCCAGCGCCGCCGCAAACAGTCCGGCGGCCAACACCTGGCGCGCAAATGGAAACTTCATCATGTTGCTCCTTGTTGAAAATGAACCCGGGTGCTGCGACCAAAGGCCACACTATGTCAAGAATGATTGCACAATGCGTGCCGGTTACAACTCAGGGTTTTGCATAGGCCTCAAGCCAGCCACGGGTTTTTCCCGGGTTCATCAGGCCATGCGGGTCGGCGATTTTCTTGAAGTCGATCTGCGCCGGGTCGATCTCTTTCATCCCGCCATCTTCGATCGTCACCACATGGTTGTCGAACACGGCGCAGCCATCGGCCTCGAACTCGGCCATGATCTCGTACAGGCGGTCGCGGTCGAAAAAACTCACCAATGGCAATCCAAATGCCACACAGCCGCCAAATTGGCGCCCGAACTCATGGTGCATCAGCACCTCGTCACCCCAGCGCTGCATCTGTCGCTCCACCAGGGCGACATCAATGCCGACTCCGGGGACCCACGGCGCGACGGTCTGCAGGTTGGTCCAGCTGCGGTCGACCTTGAGCGCCATCAGCGTCGTGTGGTTGTAGGCGCACTCGAATGCCGGATAGAGACCTGCGTCCTTGAGTTGCACCTCATGCAACGCCATGGATTCATGGCCACCATGGCGCTCCATCAGGTCGCGCCATGCCGGCAGGCAAGCCGGATGCACCATGGCAAACACCGCGTCGCGGTCGGTCGGGAAACGCGCGCCAAACTCGGCCTGGTAGTAGGGCGCGATGCGTCGTTCCACCGCGGTGATCAAAAACGCATCGAGGCTACCACCGATGGCTTCGGTCGCGGCGCAACCAAAACGCAGCGCGTCGCCATAACTTTCGAACAGCGAAATCTGGTGCACCCAGTCGACTGCCGGCTTGAGTGCCAGGGTCAGAGCCGTGATGATGCCGTTGGTGCCAAAGGCATGGTGGACTTTCTGGATGTCCGCCTCATGCAGCTCAATCACGCGCGGTGTTTCCTCCAGCGTCAGCACACGGATCATGGTCACGTTGCCGGCGTCCTTGAGTATGCCGTTGCGCACTGTTCCAGCACCGGCGTAGCCCCCAGCGATAAAGCCACCGATCGTTGCGATGTCGCGCGTGCTGGGAAACATCAGCAATTCCTGCCCGCCCGGCAACACGTCGCTCCCACGCACGGCCCGCTCCAGGTCCGCAATCAAAATACCTGCCTCGCAGGTGACCGCGCCCGGACGTACCTCCAGCACCCGATTCAGCCCGGTGACGTCGATCACCACACCACCTTCCAGGGGCACGCATTGCCCATAGTTACCGGTGCCACCACCTCGCACGGTCGTGTTGACCCGATGGCGCGCACACGCCGCCGCGAGCTGCACCAGTTCCTGCTGGGTGCGGGGTTTTACCAGTACCTGCGCGCGCTTGTCATCGAGCTGCTCGCGCAGAATCGGGCTGTACCAGAAATAGTCGCGCGAACCAGCAGCCAGCACGGCGGTATCTGTGCTCCATTCGATGCCGTCGATGTCGCCCAGGAAAGTTTGCAATTGCCGCATGGATCAATCCGTCAAAATTCTGCCGCCAAAACACGGCCATTGCGAATCACCTGGCGCCGGCGACCCCGCGCCGTCAGCAGCTCAAAACGGCTGCGCGCTGCCAGCACCAGCAGGTCGGCAGGGCAGCCTGGTGCAATACGGCCGTCCCAGGGCAAACCCATGGCCCGCGCCGGATGGGTGCAGACACTGTGCAGCCAGCGCTCGGCCGGGCGCAAGTGGCCCACCTGCACGCCCAGGGCAAAGTTGTCCAGCAGGTCATAGCTGCCATAGGGGTAAAAGCCGTCTGCCACGTTGTCGGTGGCGATCGACACAGCGACACCACAATGGTCTGCTTCGGTCAACCGGGTGATGCCGCGCTCCACCGGCGTCTTGTCCCAGGCCCCTTGCAAATACAGGTTGGTCGACGGCAGGCTCACTAGGTGGATGCCCGCACGTGCACACAACTGCAAGGTGCGCAGCGCCAGCTCAGGTGCTTGCATCGACAGCGAGCAGGCATGGCCACAGGTGACCCGGCCCTGGTAGCCGTATCGCAGAGTGCAGTCGGCGATAGCGGCCAGGCCGCAAGCGTGCGGGTCCAGCCCCTCGTCGACATGAAAATCCAGATCCAACCCATGCCGCAATGCCAGTGCAAAGACGCGTTGCAGCTTATCCTGCATTCCGGCGTTGCAGTAGACGAAAACTCCCAGCAGGGCGCTCTCGCCACGGCCCCGGTCACACCTGCGGTTCAACTCGGCCACCGAAGCGGCAATCGCATCTGCGTCTGCGCTGGCAACCGGATCCGACGTGTCGAATACGTCCAAGGGGGTCAGCGACACACACTGCAACACCAGCCTGTCGCGCCACGCGGCGCGCACTTGCAGGAAAGCCTGCAATGAGACGGGTGCCTCGCGCTGCGGCCAGTCCAGATGGGTCCGCAGCGCGCGGGTGCCATTCGCGTAGGCCTCGGTCAGTGCGCACTCCATGCGCGGCACGATGCCAGCGGCAGTCCAGCGCTCGCGATGGCGAGCCATCAGGTCGATGGCCTTGAACAAGTCGCCGTCGCAGGAGCCGGTTTCATCCACTACGTGGGTTTTGTCGATGTGCACATGCAGGTCGACCAAGGCTGGCAGCAGCATGCCCGATACAGCTGCAGCATTTGCGCTGGCCCGCACCGACGACACCACGCTGCCTTCGAGCTCCACGTCAAACACATCCGACGGGCTGTCGAAGCCGCGCACCGACAACGGAATGATGACACCCGGTAGCTTCACCGTTCGCCCTTGATCTCGCTCTCATGCCAGGCACCCAATACCAGGCGGGAGACGAGGTTGAAGATCAGGTAGATCAGGACGCCGGTGAGCGACACCAGCACCAGGGCGGCGAACATCTTGGGAATCTCGGTGCGAAAGCTGGCCTCGAGAATACGCGATGCCAGGCCGGTCTCCTTGCCCGCCGCTCCTGCCGTGAACTCTGCCACCACCGCGCCAATCAGGCTTAGACCGCCCGCGATCTTCAAACCGGCAATGAAATAGGGCATGGCCGACGGAACCAGCAAGTAACGCAGGGTTTGCCATGGACTGGCCCGGTACAGGATCAACAAGTCGCGCAGGTTGTGGTCGGCACTACGCAAACCGACCACCGTGTTGGACAGGATGGGGAAAAACGCCACGATCCAGGCACACAGCAACAAGGCCACGGTGGTGCTGTCGATGAAAATCAGGATCAGCGGGGCAATTGCCACGATCGGCGTGACCTGCAACACGATGGCAAACGGAAACAGGCTCAGTTCCACCCACTTGTTGAGCGAGAACAGAGTGGCCAGAAAAACCCCCCCGACGACCGCCAGCAGCAGGGCGCCAAAAGTGATCTTCATGGTGAACAACCAGCTGGTCATCAGCGAGCCCAGATTGGCCCACAGGGTTTGCAATACCAGCGTAGGCGCAGGCAGGATGTAATGCGGAATCTTGTTGATCCGCACCAGTGCCTCCCAGGCCAGCAGGGCCAGCAGCAGCACCAGAAAGGGCAAGAACCGCTGCAGCCATCCCGCCGCGGCACGGCGCGCTGGCGTCGGACCGGCCCCTGATCGCACACGCTGCATCGCCTTAGCCATGGTGGTCGCCCGCTTGTTGTAGAGCCTGCGACACCTGCACGCACCAGCGCGCATACTGCGGTGTCGCCCGAAATGCGTCACTGCGCGGATACGGTTCGTCAATCGGCAAATCGGCGATGACCCGCCCTGGCCGCGCGGCCATGACCACGATACGATTGCTGAGGTAGACACTCTCATACACGCTGTGGGTCACGAAAATGGTGGTGAACCGCTTGGCCTGCCAAAGTGAAAGCGTGTCGTTATTGAGCTTGAATCGGGTCATCTCGTCGAGGGCCGCAAAGGGCTCGTCCATGAGCAGCAGCCGCGGCTCGGTCACCATCGCCCGCGCAATCGATACCCGCATCTTCATGCCGCCGCTGAGTTCACGAGGAAACACCGTGGCGAACTGCTCCAGCCCGACCTTGGCAAGCACCCCATCGACCTGCATCTTGGCGGCCTGGCGTGACACACCCTTGAGGCGCAATGGCAGCCAGACATTGTCGAACACGCGCGCCCACGGCATCAGGGTCGGTTCCTGAAATACGAAAGAGATGTCCTGGGCATGGTCTGTCAGCGCATCCGACCAGGCTATCTGACCGGCCGTTACTGCCGAGAGGCCCGCAATCATGCGCAGAGCCGTGCTTTTGCCACAACCGGAGGGCCCGAGAAAACTCACGAACTGGTGTTCGCCAATCGCCAGGTCCACACCCTGCAGCGCCAAGGTACCGTTGTCGTAGCGTTTTTCGACCGACTGCAACTCCAGCAAGGTGCGCGTCATGGCCTGTCGAACCGCGGCGTCGGATTCAAGGTGGAGCTTGGCAACATGCTCACTTCCTGCAAAAGGCGTGCCAGCTGAAGGCCGGCTGCATTCACGACCACCTGCCCTTTCGCCGCAGTAGCCAGTGCCGCATTGCCGGCAGCGCCGAAGGCGTTGTAGTCCTGGATCTGCCAGGCCAGCTTGGCCGAACTTCCATTGCCAAGAATGGGATAGTCGCGCGCACGCTGCTGAGCGCTGGTTTGAAAGTCCTGCGCCTGCGCCATGTCCACATACGGGGCACGCAAGGCCAGCATCATGGAAGTCTCCATGTCACCCGCGTGGATGCCGAAGCGGTGCTCGTGCGCCGAAAACAGCCCGTTGGCTACGTCACCCAGCGGCAGGGTGTACCAGTTGGCAGAGAACACAATCAGGTCATGCGCGCTGCGCAGATCCCGCGCCACAATGTCCATCACGCTGACCTGGCCACCATGGCTGTTGAACAGCACGAGCTTTCGGATACCTGCACGTGCCACGCAGGCGCCCAGCTCCATCCACACCGCGATCAAGGTCTGCGCGGACAGGGTCAGGGTGCCAGGAAAACGGATGTGTTCATTGCTCTTGCCCACCTGCTGGGTCGGCAGGAACAACACCGGCAACTCAGGCGACAGATGGGGCAAAGCGGCCTCGATCACGCCATTGACCAGGGTGGTATCGACGCTGACCGGCAGGTGCGGCCCATGCTGCTCGGTGGCGGCCACCGGCAACACCGCCACCACTTGGTCAATCGCGCTGCTTGCGGCAAGCTGCGCGAAATTGCGCGTCGACAGATCGGCCCAGAACCGGGAGGGGAGTAGCATTGCGATATCTTACTTGGCTCTCCATGCTCTGAATGGGAATGGGGAATTCCGAACGGCATATCTTCGGGTGCAGTGGGACAGACGCGCCCGGTCAGGGGCTGATGGTCGGAGGATTTTTCGCGTCGCACTGGCCGTACGTGGCCGCCGGCGTGCTGCGCGAAGGCCGTGTGCGCTCGACCGGGTTGTGTTCCAGCACGCGGCGCCTCGTGAGGCGCATGTCACGTTGGCAAGGGATTGCCAAGACAATGCAACTCGGGTTCAGTACGCTGCGCTGGGTCGTGGTCCCGCCGCAATTGGTGACAGTTTCTGTACGGAGGATCCATATGAACAAGCCCGTCGCGTTGATTGTGGGGGCCGGTCCTGGAATCAGCGGCGCTTTTGCTGAGGCGCTTGTTGCGGCGGACTACCAGGTGGCAGTGGCCGCCCGAAATCTCGGCAAGTTGCAGCCGCTCGCAGCTGCGATAGGAGCCACTGCCTTTGAGGTCGATGCCTCGACGCCAGCAAGTATTGTGGGACTGTTCAGGACTGTCGACCTGGCGCTGGGGGCGCCAGACGTTGTGCTCTACAACCCGAGCGCCCGAATTCGCGGCGACCTGCTCAGCCTGGACATTCAGGCCGCGACCGCTGCAATACATACCACCGCCGTTGGCGCGCTGGTGACCGCACAGGAGGCGGCGCGGCGCATGCTGCCACGTGGCACCGGAAGCATCTTCTTCACCGGCGCAACGGCCGGCGTGAAGGGGTTTGCAAAATCATCGGTCTTCGCCATGGGCAAATTTGCGCTGAGGGGCCTGGCGCAAAGCCTGGCGCGCGAACTCAGTCCTGCCGGAATTCATGTGGTGCACTTTGTCATCGATGGTGGCGTGACGAAACCCAGCGACACGCTGGGCGAATTCACTCCTCAGGCGATCGCCTGCTCCTACATGGCGGCCTTGGCGCAACCGAAAGGGGCATGGAGTTGGGAAGTTGAACTTCGCAGCCACAAAGAGCCATTCTGAAGCCGCGTGCAGGTGGCGCCGCGGATTTGACCAGGGGCGCCGAACCTCCTCAAACTGCGACGGTTACACCAGGACAGACCGCATCGCCTTTGATGAAAGTGCCGTTGGGGACGACACCGAGCTACCGTCTTTTCCTGCCAATGAGAAGGCCAAAGACAGCCGCTGTGCCTGGTTCACGACCTTGTACGGTGATCGTTGTCGGGAGGTGGACGCGCCCAGTGCCTGATCCCTCGGAAATTCGCGAAGAGCCCAGGACGTCAGCGAATGACACTTGGCGACCAGGCGGTGCCGGGAGATGCGCGGCAACCCGTGGAATCTGGCGTCAATCACTCGAACTCGAAAGTGACCAGCGCCCCCCGAGGCGCCGGAGTGGTCGACGTGCAAATGGCTCTCTTCGTCGATCTGGATCGCGGCCTTGGGAAAACTCCCGCGAAAGCGCTGCAGCAATGCATCGTGCGCGGGCTTCATCGCGTTTTCTTCGTGCCTGTCGTCCTAGACAGCCACCACTTCGATGTTTGGCTCGATCGACTTCACCAAATTCTCGATGCTCCTGAGGGTGCCCGATATCGAGCTCGGGCAGGTACCGCACGCGCCCTGGTAATGCACGCTGAGCAGGTCGCCCTCGAGGCTGATCACGTGGAGGTCGCCACCATCGCTTCTCAGGTACGGACGGATCTGCTCGTCGAGCAAGCGGTTGATCGCGTCGAAGCGCTGCCGGTCCGGCGGACTGAGCTCGGCGTAGGCCTGGGTTGCCGCCGCCACAGCCACCGCTGATTGCGCCTGCGCCGCCGGCGCGGCGCGGATGGGCACTGCAAGCAAACGCACCAGCTCCGGCCAATCGGCTTCGCCGTCCTGGGTGACCGTGAGCCATTTGTCCACGTAGAACACATTACTGACATGCTCCACGTCGAACAAGGCGCGCGCCAACGGGTCTCCTTGCGCCTGCTCGGCGTTCTCGTACGAGTGGGGGATTCCCCAGGTCAGCGGCTCCCAGAGAATGAACTTCACGGCATTCGGATTGGGCGTGTCTTCAATTTCTGAAATCTTGGGCAACTCAACCTCCGGAAGACAAGACCACCTTCACTGCAGCTGAATCGATCAACTTCTGCAATTCGCCTTGTTCATACATCTCGCGCACGATGTCCGCGCCGCCGACGAATTCTCCGTTGATATAGAGCTGCGGTATGCTGGGCCAGTTGGCATACGCCTTGATGCCGTCGCGAATCTCAGGGTCGGCCAGAACGTTCACAGCGGTGTAGTCGTGCAAGCCACACGCCTTCAGTATTTGCACCGTGGCGCCTGAAAACCCGCACTGCGGGAACTGCGGAGTGCCTTTCATGTAAAGCACGACGGAATGGGTGTTGACCTGATGGCGAATATTTTCCTGGACGTTCATTTCAAGTTTCTCCAAAGTTATTGAGTCGACGAGCCCGCCCACGCGTCGGGCGCAAAGGTCTTCATGGACAAGGCGTGAATGTCGGAGCGCATACGGTCGCCGAGTGCCTGATACACCAGCCGATGCTGCTGCACCCTGCTTTTACCGGTGAACAGCGGGCTCACGATCACCGCCTCAAAGTGTCGGCCGTCGTCGCCCAGCACTTCCAAGTGATCGCAGGACAGGCCATTCGCGATCGTGTTTCTCAGTTCATTCGCTGTCAGCATCTCGTGCTCTCCAATGGGTTCGCGATGGTCGGGAAAAATGGCACCATCACGCGTTGCCGGTCGGTGCGTGCATCAGGTCTTGCGTAGCTTCGGTCGAGGCACTGGCGACCGAGTTCAGCGCAGCATGCAGCGTGTGCCACGGCAGGATCGCGCATTTGACGCGGGTCGGCAGATCCCGCACACCGGCGAAAACCGCCAGCCGTCCGATGTGGTGCGGGGTGGCCAGGTTGAGCTTGCCGGTGGCCATGGCAAGAAACTCGTGGGTCAAGGTTTCCGCGTACGCGCGCGTCTTGCCCTTGACAGCCACCGTCATCATCGACGCCGACGCCTTGCAGATGGCGCACGACTCACCCTCAAACGCGATGCCGACAATGCACTCGACAGCTTCCGGGTCGAGATCGAGATTGAGCGCCACGGTGATGTGATCGCCGCACAGCGGGTTGTGGCCCACCGCGTGGTGGCTCGCATGCGCCAGCGTACCGTAATTACGCGGCTTCTTGTTGTGGTCCAGGATGACCTCTTGATACAGCGCGCGGTAGTCAGCCATTACGCAAACACCTTTTGCAGGCTGCGAATGCCGGCGATCAATGCATCGACTTCGGCCATGTTGTTGTAGAACGCAAACGAGGCACGCGACGTGGCCGGCACTTTGAAACGCTGCATCACGGGCTGCGCGCAATGATGACCGGTGCGCACTGCCACACCCTCCTGATTGAGCAGCGTGCCGACGTCGTGGGGGTGCACGCCGTCCACCGTGAAAGACAACACAGCAGCCTTGTTGGCGGCGGTGCCGAGAATGCGCACGCCTGACATGCGCATCATTTCTTCGGTCGCGTAACGGAGCAACGTATGTTCGTACGCGGCAATGGCGTCCATCCCGATGGCTGAGAGGTAATCCACGGCGGCGCCGAGCCCGATCGCCGCTGCGATGGGCGGTGTGCCAGCCTCGAACTTGTGCGGGATCGTGTTGTAGGTGGTTTTCTCGAAGGTCACCGACATGATCATGTCGCCGCCGCCCTTGAAGGGCTGCATGACTTCCAGCAGCGCCGCCTTGCCGTACAAAACGCCGATACCGGTCGGGCCACACAACTTGTGGCCAGAAAAAGCGTAGAAGTCGCAATCCAGCTCCTGCATGTCAACCTGCAGGTGCGGAACCGCCTGCGCGCCGTCCACCAGCACCGGCACGCCACGCGCGTGCGCGAAAGCGATCATCTGCTTGACCGGATTGACGGTACCCAGCGCGTTCGAGACGTGCAACACGCCGACGAACCGGGTTCTTTCGTTGAACAGCCTTTCGTACTCGTCGATCAACAATTCGCCGGCGTCGTTGATCGGTACCACACGAATCTTCGCGCCCTTCTCTTCGGCCAGCATCTGCCACGGCACGATGTTTGAATGGTGCTCGAGCGTGGTCAAAATGATCTCATCGCCGGCCATGATGAACTTTCGGCCGTAACCGTGCATGACCAGATTGATCGCATCGGTCGTACCGCTGGTAAAAATGACTTCGCGCTCTTCGCGCGCATGGATGAAATGCTGAAGCTTGCGCCGCGCAGCCTCGTAGGCGCTGGTGGCCGTCTCCGACAGGTAATGCACGGCGCGGTTGATGTTGGCGTGCTCGCTCGTCTGATAGCGCACCAGGCGGTCGATCACCGGCTGCGGCATCTGGCTCGACGCCGCATTGTCGAGGTACACCAGCGGCTTGCCGTCGACCTTGAGCCGAAGTATTGGAAAATCGTCGCGTATGCGTTCGACGTCAAAGGCAGACGCCGAGCGGGTATGGAATGCGCTCTGGACGGCTCTCATGGCCGGCTACCGGTTTGTTCGAGCATCGTCGTCTCAAGCCGGTGCTTGAGTGATGCGACCGGAATGCGGTCGATGATCTCGGCGCCGAAGGCATAGGTCAGCAGATTGCGCGCGACGCTATCGGACAGCCCACGGCTCGTCAGATAAAACACTTCATCGTTGTCGAGTTGGCCGATGGTTGCGCCGTGCGCGCATTTCACGTCGTCGGCGAAAATCTCCAACTGGGGCTTGGTATCGACCTGGGCTTTGCCGGTGAGCAGCAAGTTGCGACTCGACTGGTTCGAGTCGGTTCGCTGGGCGCCCGGGCGAACCACGACTTTGCCGTTGAACACCGCGTGCGCGCTGCCGCCGACGATGCATTTGTGAAGTTGGCGGCTCACACCACTCGGCTGGGCGTGGTCAATCGACGTGTGGGTGTCGGCAAGCTGGCTGTCGGCAATCAACGCCAGTCCGTCAACCACGGTCTCGGCGCCTTCAGCCAGCAGCACATCGAGGTTGTAGCGCGAGATCTGGGCGCCGAGCGCAACGCTCACCGACTGATAGGTGCCGGAACGCCCGACAGATACCGCGCAATTGGCAATGTGGAACGCTTTGGTGCTGTCGCGTTGCACGCGGATGTGCTTGACCCGGGCCTGATCTGCGACTGCGATCTCGGTCACCGGGTTGATGAAATAGGCCCCGTCCTGCAGCGCAACATAGTCTTCGATCAAGGTCACGCCGCTGCCGGACTCCGCGACCAACAGGCAGCGCGGGTGGCTGGCCACCTCGACTTGCGTTGCAACGAAGAGCAGATGCACTGGTGCCGCCAGCGTCACATTGCGCGGCACCACAACCACTGCTGCATCGTGCAGAAAAGCCGCATTGAGCGCCGCGAATAGGTTGTCCGAAAATGCCACGTGACGGCCGAGGTGCGGCTCAATCGCATCGGCCAGCGCGGGTTCTGCCGACCACAGATTGGCAAGCATCACGCCGCCATGGGTACGTGTGCTGGACAACTTCGGGGCAAAGACGCCGTCGACATAGACCAAACGGGTCGTGGCCTCTGCGAGATAGAACGGCTCGATGTCTGCCGCGCGCAGATCAGTGGCGTTGCGCGCCGGCTCAAAGGACTGCCGGGTGAGCGGCGAAACGTCGGTGAAGCGCCACTCCTCGTCGCGCAGCGTCGGCACCTTCAAAACGTCCAGGCGGCCAAGGGCCTGTGCGCGCAACGCGTTGATCCACGGCAGTGGGCTGGCCGGCAACTGCGGCGGGCCTGCCAGCAGCGTTTCGAGCCAGCCCACTGCGGGTTGGCGAATAGACCGGACGCTACTCATGCCGCCACTGCTGCCGCCAAGCGTTCAGCAGCGACCCAGTCGTAGCCACGCTTTTCGAGTTCAAGCGCCAGCGACTTGTCGCCGGTCTTGACGATGCGGCCCGCCTCCATCACGTGGACGAAGTCGGGCACGATGTAGTTGAGTAGTCGCTGGTAGTGCGTCACCAGAACGATGGCATTCTCTTTGTTGGCGAGTTGGTTGACGCCCTGAGAGACGATCCGGAGAGCGTCGATATCGAGGCCGGAGTCGGTTTCGTCGAGAATCGCCAGCCGGGGATCGAGCAACGCCATCTGCAAGATTTCGTTGCGCTTTTTCTCGCCACCTGAGAAACCTTCATTGACACTACGGCCGAGAAAGTCAGGGCTCATTTCGAGCAGCTTCATCTTCTCGCGCACGAAGTCGTCGAACTCGAGTGGGTCCAGCTCTTCGTGGCCGCGCTGTGCCTGCATCGTGTTGTAGGTCAGGCGCAGAAACTGGCTGTTGGCGACGCCAGGTATCTCGATCGGATACTGGAAGGCGAGAAACACACCGGCGCGTGCACGCTCTTCGGGCAACAGATCAAACAGGTTTTTGCCTTCGAAGCGCGCGCTGCCGGCCGTGACTTCATAATCCGTATGGCCGGCCAGCACCTTGGCGAAGGTGCTTTTGCCTGAGCCGTTCGGGCCCATGATGGCGTGCACCTCACCGCTCTTGACGGTGAAGTCCAGGCCTTTCAGTATTTCGACGCCTTTCACGCTCGCTCGCAGCCCGTGCACTTCGAGCAAAGTCTTGCTGTCTTGGTAAATCATCCGACACTTCCTTCTAGTTTGAAGCCGAGCAGCTTGGTTGCTTCGACCGCAAACTCCATTGGCAATTGCTGAAATACGTCCTTACAGAATCCGTTGATGATCATCGACACGGCCGCCTCGGCGCCGATCCCGCGCTGCGCGAAGTAGAACAACTGGTCCTCGCCGATCTTCGAGGTCGATGCCTCGTGCTCCACCTTGGCGGTGTGGTTGCGCACCTGCAGATAGGGGAAAGTGTTGGCGCCAGCCTGGTCGCCAATCAGCATCGAGTCGCATTGCGAATAATTGCGCGCACCGGCAGCAGTCGGCGCAATTCTGACCAGCCCGCGGTAGCTGTTGTTGGAACGGCCGGCCGAGATGCCTTTGCTGACGATGGTGCTGCGGGTGTTCTTGCCGATGTGGATCATCTTGGTCCCGGTGTCGGCCTGCTGGCGGTGGTTGGTAACAGCGACCGAATAGAACTCACCCACCGAGTGGTCTCCCCGCAAGACGACAGAAGGGTACTTCCAGGTGATCGCCGACCCGGTCTCCACCTGCGTCCAAGAGATACGCGAGTTGACGCCTTTGGCCAAGCCGCGCTTGGTGACGAAGTTATAGATTCCGCCAACGCCATTTTCATCACCGGCATACCAGTTCTGAACCGTCGAGTATTTGATGTCGGCGTTGTCGAGTGCGACCAGTTCAACCACCGCCGCATGCAGCTGATTGGTGCTGAATGCCGGTGCGGTGCAGCCTTCGAGGTAAGAGACCGACGCGCCTTCCTCCGCAATGATCAGGGTGCGCTCGAATTGTCCCGACTCCTCGGTGTTGATGCGGAAGTAGGTCGATAAATCCATTGGGCACTTGACGCCCTTTGGGATGAAGCAAAAGGATCCGTCGGTAAATACCGCTGAGTTGAGCGCAGCGTAATAGTTGTCGCCGGTGGGCACCACGGTTCCGAGGTACTTCTGCACCAGCTCCGGATGATCCAGTACGGCCTCCGACATGGAGCAAAAAATGACGCCAACCTCGGCCAGCTTGTCCTTGTAGGTGGTCGCCACCGACACGCTGTCGAAGATGACGTCCACCGCGACACCGGCCAGCGCCATGCGTTCGTGCAGTGGGACTCCGAGCTTCTCGAAGGTGCGCAGCAATTCCGGATCGACCTCATCCATGCTTTTTAGCTTGGCCTTCTGCTTCGGCGCCGCGTAATAGCTGATGGCCTGGAAGTCTATCTTTGGATAGTGGACGTTGGGCCACTTCGGCTCTTCCATCTTGAGCCATGCCTGGTAAGACTTCAGGCGAAAGTCGAGCAGCCACTCGGGCTCGTTCTTCTTGGCCGAGATCATGCGAATGGTGTTTTTGTTGAGCCCCTTCGGTGCGACGTCTGTCTCGATCGCCGTGACGAAGCCGTGCTTGTAAGGCTGGCCGATGAGTTTTTGTAGTACCGCGCTCATGACGTTTATCCTTTTAAACCGACAAGGACGACCCGCAACCGCAGGTCGTGGCGGCACCAGACTTGTTCTTGATGACCAATTGGGCGCTGTCCAGATCGTCTTTGTCATCAATCTCGACCCCCGCCAGGTACTCTTGGCGCATCGCATCAATCCGCAGCGAGACACCATTTTTTGCCATCACGGTGTCGTCTTCGCTGGCGAACTCGTCAAACGTGAATCCATAATGAGAGCCGGAGCAACCGCCGTCTTGAACATAAACCCGGAGTTTCAGGTCGGCGTTGCCGTCTTCAGCAGTCCACTCAGCGACGTTGGCCGCCGCGCTGTCGGCAAGGACAAATGACGACGGCATTTCTGTCTGGGTTTGTTCCGTGGCTGCGCTCATGGGGTTGCCTCAGCATTCTTTGCGGCAGGCTTGGTCTTTTTTACGTTGAAACTTTCGCCACAGCCGCATTCGCTTTCGACGTTGGGATTGTCGAACTTGAACATCTGCTTGAGCCCTTCCTTGACGAAATCGATACGCGAACCATCAAGCACCGACAAGCTATCGGTGTCGAGAACGACGCGTGCGTCATGCGACTCGAACAGGTGGTCTCCAGGGCGTATTTCGTCGGCAATGTCAAAGGTGTGCGCCAGCCCCGTACAACCCACTTTCTTGATGCCGATGCGCAGGGCAAGCCCTTTGCCACGCTTCGCCAACTGACTCTGTATCTGTTTTGCCGCGTTTTCTGTCAAGGTAATCGTCATAGCTCAGCCTCTCAAGTAACCATAACAAGCACCGCGATCAGCAGGGATATCCGCACTGGATCGCCTGCAGGTTCGTCGCGTTTTCGAAAGAGCTAATAGTGTCGCATCGAAACCATCTACTTGTCAACATGGTTTCTTGACACTATCATCTCGGCATGATCAAGGAGCTGAAGATGGACAGTCGCGCGATCGCCGAGCTGGTCTTGCACCTGGGGCGCATAGCCTCCGCCGAGGCGCTCGTCGAGGGACTTACGCCGGTCCAGTGGGCCGGGCTCAGGTACTTCGCACGGGCCAACCGCTTCTCCAGAACGCCGTCCGCCTTCGCTGCTTTTCATGGGACGACCCGGGGCACGGCGTCGCAGACGATCAAGAACCTCGAGGCCCAGGGCTATCTGGCGCGCATGCGCTCAGAGACTGACCGGCGCAGTGTTCATCTTGTTCTGACTGGAAAAGCCAAGGCCATGCTTGAGAATGATCTCTTCGAAACACTGGTCCATGCCGTGGACACCCTGCCCGCAGGCGCCCGCGGTCAGTTCGCCAACGCCTTGCAGCGGATGCTCAGCCACGTGGCCTTGGAGAGGGGCATACCGACGTTCGGCAGTTGCGCGTCATGTACGCATCTGGAAGGCGACGACTGTCGGCGGGAGGGAAGGGAGCCCTTTGCGTGTGGATTCTCGGGCGAACCGCTGCTTCTTGAAGAACTGGACGGGGTCTGCATCAACTTCGTCCCAGGCAGGCCGAGGGCGGAGAGGGGCTCTCTGCTCGGAACCCCGCCGACATGACTCCGGTTCCCGCTACAGCCATCACTATCGCCGATGACACCTGCGTTCGCCGGCTGCATACCCTCCAAGTCGCATGCGCAACGCCAAGATGCGCAGGCGTTTGCCCGCTTCGGTGCGTGAACCATTATCTCGCCCAGGGAACCGCTGTTCCTGACGCTGGAAGAGCGCGATGGCAACGCCGCGACCGCCCGCGCCGATGAAATCCTGACCGGCATCAGGCGTGTGCCTGCTGTGCAAGGCCTGAACCTGGAAGCGGCGGGTGGGGCCTATGACGCCGCAGCCAGCGAGCATGTCGACGACTTCCTGCGCACCAGCAACCGGTCACCTACACCGAGCCCGAAGTCGCGCACGCGGGCCTGCACGCTGGTGATGGTTGCCGGCATCGGCCTGCGAAAGCTCGCTACTGTTGTGCAGGCCTGTCCGACCCAGGGTGCGACCATCAAGCAAGCGGCCGATGCCGGTGCGCGCGCGCGCGCACCGGCATCGTCAAACGCTCGTGCCACGAAGAGGTGCTGATCGTGCACGTGCACCGCGACATGCTGCGCAGCGAAAGCCGGCGGGTGGGGCCAGCCGCCGCGTGCAGGACATCTGGCAGGCTCCTTCACGCAGCTGATTGGGTACGCCAACACACAGACGAAAGCACGGGCACGGCGCAAGGTGGCGGTCTTGCCGAACCGCGCTTGCCCTGGCGCAGGTGTCTCGGCGCTATCAGGCCAGGATATCCCATGACCGCACCCGCCCCGCAACTCCCTCGCCACCCCAGCGTGGGTACAGTCGATCACGGATCGACCCCTTCAAAGCCGAAGCAAGTCATGGGCTTGCTGGTTTGGCTCGCGATCAGCTTTGTGGCCTCTGGCATCGGCGCCATGGCTTCGATACGCGCTGCTCCTTTCTACGGGCAATTGGTTCAGCCCAGTTGGGCTCCGCCGTCCTCGGTCTTTGGGCCGGTTTGGACCCTCCTGTACGCGTTGATGGGTATCGCCGCCTGGTTGGTCTGGCGCGCTGACAGCTTGCGTGCCACCCGTGCAGCACTGTCCTTGTTTCTGCTGCAGCTGGCGGTGAACGCTCTGTGGACGTGGCTCTTCTTTGCGTGGAGCCAGGGCGCTCTGGCATTCGCCAACATCGTGCTGCTTTGGTTGCTGGTGGTTGCAACAGCGGTGTCTTTCTGGCGCATACGCCCGCTGGCAGGCGCACTCCTCATTCCGTATCTGCTGTGGGTCAGCTTCGCTGCCGCACTCAACTTTTCGATATGGCAACTCAATCCGCAAGTTCTGGGTTGAGGCATCGCGCAAAGACAGCGCATCGCCCAGGCGCGATCGCTGAAGGCGATCCTTGCGCTGGACTATGTGGGCTGTCGCACCGAC